>JAAUYK010071208.1_pt1 | contig 58792 bp, 61 predicted proteins | sample 7278021 | NCBI WGS metagenome assembly JAAUYK01 (sample SAMN14350223, study PRJNA611818) | marine sediment metagenome | isolation source: surface marine sediment (1.8m) | place: French Polynesia: Moorea | collected 2018-08
GGTGGTGGTGGACAGTTCTATGATTGGAGAAGGCCAGAACTAAAATATGATTCAAGCTCAAGCTCAAGCTCTAGTTCGTCAAGCAGTTCCAGTTCATCAAGTAGCTCAAGCGAAAGTTCAAGCAGTTCAGTTAGCTCAAGCTCAAGCTCAAGTGCGCTTGTTATATATATAGAAGTACCTGAAATTAAAAGGTATCCATTCATTCTGTTGAAACCAAAAGAAAGGAATATACCGGAATTACACATCAAGGCAATTCTTAGAGAAGAAACAGAAATGGAACCATTGAATATTGTTATTAGAAGGGTGAAAATCTTAAATAAGAATCAACCAAAAATCGACATAAAAACGATTAAAACTAAATAAAAATATAAATATTAGTGAGATATAATTTAGGGAGATTGTCATGAAACTAAAAATTAATGAAGCGAAAATTTTCGAATTCGAAATGGACACAAGTGGATGCTCTTGGAAGGAGTTGGAAGGCCATTTCAGATTGACCCTTGATGGTGTGGAGTATGGATTTCCAGTTAAGATAGATGAGGGTATTATCCGGGCCGAAATTCCTGTATTCAAAGATATCGTCAATGAAGCGGTCAAGTCTTCCTTGTATAAGCATAAGGAAGTGACTGTACCTGCAAGATTAGACCTAATCGCTAATGGTGAAGCTTATGTATCACCGTGGAAGGGAGATATTGATATCGAAATTCCTGTATCCGTAAAGGTCATGGAAGAAAAAGCCATCGACAAAATAAAGAAAGTTTCCGTAGTTGACCCGGATGTTCAGGAGTACGTGGATAAAACTAAGGAAAAGAAAAAGAGCAGGTTACTTGAAAGCCTTGATACTCTTGATGGTGGAAAATCTGATAAGAAGAAGAATGTTGAGGAAAAACAGGAACTTAAAGACAAAGAGATTCGAAAGGTAAAAAAATCGAAATTTTCTAAAATACTAAGTTAACAATTACAATACGTTATGGTACAATGGGGGAAAAATGGATATAACCAACAAAATAGATCGGTATTTGATAAATGAAGATGTTTATGATGCTGAAGCGATAGTGGGTAAAAAAAGAATAACTAAACCCATGTCTGCTAAGAGTGAAGAAGATGCTAAGAAACAATTTGAAGCTTTTCTTAAGAATCAACAGAAGAACGGACATATACCAAAAGGAAAAATTTCGAACATAAAGGTTAAAAAGGCATAGAAATGGATATACTACAAAGAATAGACCTACTAATTAGTGATCAAATAGCTAGTGGTGCCACTACAACAGGTAATGTCGAACCTAATACAGCAAAACGTCATATAGATATTGTTGGTGGTAAATGTCCTGATGGTCAAGTTTACAGTACATCTAAAAAGGTTTGTGTTCCTGCTAAGAGTAATGAAGCTATTGTATCAGGTGCCGTGGCAGGTTCAGGACAAACAAGAGTATGGGGTGAAAGAAGAAGATGGATGGTTGATCTTGATAGAAAAGAACCTGTTGAGATAAAATTTTTCGATAAGGCCAAAGAAAATATTGAAGGTAGAAAGGGTCTAAAATTTGATCATATATTAGGTGCCTATATTCCTAAGAGGGATACCCATATTGAGGGAGAAGCGTAATGGACAATGTAAATAAGTACATGAATGAAGATGAGACTGAAGCTGTTGATATATTAGATAAGATTGAAGTCAATCAACTTATAAGAGAAACTAAAGAGTTTATGGATGATGATGAGTTGAGTGAAAAAGCCATTGAAGCGGCAGGGTGGAATAAAGGTTCTGTTAAAAAATTCGGCAAGACAATAGGAGCAGACCCGATGAAGCATGGATTCTTTGATGCATGTGTGTTGAGAATGAAAGGTAAGAAAGGATGGGATAAGGAAAAAGCTGAAGGGTTTTGTGCAAGACTAATTGATACGGCAAAGGGAACAACCAAATGGAGAGGAAAAAAGGAAGATTAGATTTATTAGAAGCTATTGATTTTTTAGATGCTACTGCTCCGAAAGTTAAAGGAGAAGGGCCTAGCTTTCCACCATTATCTGAAGCTACTGTTAGCAGGGGATACCCTGATGATGGTACAGGTGTAGCCGGGGATGATGATAGACCACCCGGAAATATTGTTTATGGAGAAAAATATAAACGGACACCATACTTCAATAGACTGACAGATTTTCAGGATTCATGGGAAGTTGATCTAGGTGATTGGTCATGGGATGAGTTTGAGAATTCAATGGGTATGGAAGATTTTGAAAACTATTCCGATACCCTAAGAGGAATGGAAGATTTATTTACGCCTAAACAATGGAATGATACATGGAAAAGAATGAAGAATGTTCCCGATGATGTTACTACTAAAAGATTTAAACAATCCGGGCAACCGTGGAGAAAGGGTGGTGAAGATCAACTTGGTGTTGAGCCTGAAGTGTACGTTGATGTTGACCTTGATAAAGGTGGAAGATTTAAAGATGCCGATGTGAAAGCTGATAAGGATGCAAAGAATGAATCGTCATTGGTAAAGAAAATTGACAATATTACCTTATAAATGCAGAAGTTGTAAGTACATTTGGGAAGACGTAAAATATTGTACGCTTCATGAGATAGCCTTATTCTTACCTGAAGCTGAAGAAATAAACAAAGATGAGTGTTTTGTTAGAAGTGAGGAAATACTTGATAAAAATTTTATTGACTGTACGCAATTTGATAAATATGTTAGATAATAGGGGGAATATGTTATGACAAAAGCCGATAAGATTAGAGAAGAATATTATAAGAATCCTGATTTTAGCAGGAAAAAATTAGCAAAAGAGCTTGATGTAAGGGAAGCTTACATACGTCAAGTCATAAGACCCATAAAGAAAAATACAATTAAACAGGGTCACAAACCTATAGAAGAAACAATAGATTTCAATCGAACCTCAAAAGATAGAGCCAAATTAGACCTTCAATCCTTAACAATCACAACCTTAGAACAAGCCTTAGAAGTAGCAGACGTTGATATGACTCAATGGAAAGTTGACAGATATAACATTGGTTCATGGCAGGTTACGCTGAAGGTTAAGACTCCTACCGGGGAGCAGGATTCAAAGGGCAACGAAATCTATATAGATAAACCTAAGACCGTAACCATGTATAAGATTCAGGTTTGGTTAGTCAAGCTTCACAACATGGAATGGGTTGAAGCGATTAGAGAACTTATCAAGGAAGTTCCAAGTATAAAGACACCAAAGAAAAAATATAAATTGGATGGTAATTATCTCTTGGAAGTTGCTTTGATGGATGTTCACTTTGGAATGCTTGCATGGGATAAAGAAGTGGGTCATGATTATGACAGTGACATAGCAGAACAACTCTTTCTATTCGCTGTTCAAGACTTACTGAACAAAGCATCAGGTTACAATCCTTCCCAAATCATATTTCCATTCGGAAACGATTTCCTTCATATTGATGATCCAACAAATCAGACACCAATGAACAGAAACTTATTAGACGCTGATTCAAGAATGATAAAGATTTATCAGAAAGCTAAGAAGTCAGTGATCAAGGCAATCAATTATTGCAGAGAAATTGCTCCTGTTCATGTATGTTGGGTGCCGGGGAACCATGATCCGAATGTATCATATTACATGTGTGATATGTTATCAGAGGTCTTTTCGGGAGATAAGGATGTATCAGTTGATAATTCGCCTAAGTGGAGAAAATATTATCCATGGGGTGATGGTCTGATTATTTACACTCATGGTGTTGAGGAACCATTGAGAGACCTTCCATCAATTGTTGCAACAGAGGAACCAAAACTTTGGGGAAATTCAAAGTACAGAGAAATTCATATTGGACACAAGCATAGAAAGATGCAAATGCATTGGGTATCGGTTGACACTATGCCGGGAACAGTCATTCGGATGATACCTTCAATTGCATGTGAAGATGCTTGGCACTACAGGAAGGGATACATTAAAGCCTACCATGCCGCTGAAGCTTATCTATGGGATGCAAGTCATGGAGTCATTGGGCAATTCACATCGTATGTTGATTATCCCGAAAACTAATTATGCGATTCAAAGATTACGATGAAAAAACATTTATGGTTAAGAAGCTGAAGGGAAAGAAGGTCAAAGACCTTAATCCCAATACGCTTAGAATGAAAACATATAAACGTGCTGATTATATGAAAACCGATGTACCTATGGAGAAACGTACATTAAAGAATCTTCCAAGGTACTCTGATAAAAAACCGAAAGTACATTTTAAAGATTGGATGGGAATCAGAGGTCAAAAGATTCATTCCGATCATTCAGCGCAATCATACGGTAAAGCTGAAGCTGATGGTAAATGGTATGGGTGGTCTCATAGAGCAATTTTTGGGTTTGGTGTAGGTGATAAAGTTCCTGCCGATGCATGTGGTAATGATTCGGGTAAGGAATATACAATAAAGACTGATGATCAAGCAAAGCAAGCGGCTATTGCATTTGCCAAAGACGTTTCGTAAACTTCAATTATCTTGATATCGAATCCTTCAGATTCGTAATACTCTAGTCTTCTTGCTCCATGCCTACCCAAAAATTTAACCTCATCAATGATATCAATGATTGTAGCTCCATTTGTTTTGCTCTCATGCGCTCTGAGAGTTCTACCTACACTTTGAAGCGTTCTGATCTTGCTCTTAGTTGGTGAAGCAAGCATTCCATATTGCAGATTCGGTATATTAATTCCCTGTTGGAAGATACCATAGGTAGCGATAAGGCAAATATTGGTCTGATTCATCATCTTTTGTCTCCATTCTTCCCTTACCGATGTGCTATCCTTACCTGAAAGGAATATAACGTCTTTGTCTGTATATCTGTTGATGAGGTTTAGAAGTTTATCCCCTTCCGCAATGTAACTCACAAGCAACAGGATATTATGATCGGCTTTATTAACAATATCAGCTATCATCTTCAACCTGAATCTATTATTGAAAACTTCCTCTTTGATGCCGTGGTATGTATTTGATTCTACAAAGTCATGGTTGACTGATAGAGCCTTCACGTTACATTTCGCAATGTATCCCTGTTCAGCAAGCAAGCCTGAAGGATATTCGGCAAGGACAGGGCCTAAGTATGATTTTATATTGTAAAGCTCTGTAACGTCATTTGGCAGAGTTCCAGTAAAGCCAAGTCTGTATCTTGCCCTAGATTTTGAGAAAATCTTTTTGAGTTCATGCGCTTTGTTCTGATGGCATTCATCACCTATCATACAATCATAAAGTTTGATCTTGTCAAGATTATTCTTTAGGGTTTGCCATGTGGATATGACGATTGCCATATCCCAATCCTTATGACCTGTATATACCCTTCCGATGTATTGTCCGGGGATACCGTAATCTATCATGTCATTCCTGAATTGTTCGACAAGTTGAGTTGATGGAACCACAACTAAAGCTCTCTGAACTTTTGTTGTAGCTCTATTGTCCAATAGGTTTTTTATTATATAAGAAATAACAAGAGATTTCCCTGAAGCGGTTGCCGATCTAATAATTCCCTTTGATCTTTTCAGTGTGAGTTCAACTGATTCTTTTTGATATGGGCGTGGAGATAAAGATAGATCGAATTTTATATCCAGTTCAGGGCCTTTGAATAGATTCTTGATACCATCATCAGCTTCTATCTTTATATCGGGAAAGAGTTCCTTGTGTTTTCTTAAAAAATCAAGTAGGAGTCCATATGGCATGAAACTTGCATCAGTAATGAAGTGTACCTTACCGTCCCAAAGACCTGCTTTGTATTTGCCACTCCAAAAATAGTTCTTGACATGCAGGGCAAATTCCTTTTTCATCTTTTTGATGTAATCACCGCTGTTCGATTTGATTTTTATCTTGTAATTATTTCCTAATAATAACTGTACTTTATAACCCATGCCTTTCTCTCTCAGTGAACGTCTTCATGTTCCACCCCATTGAATTAAATGCTCTCCAACACATATCAAAAAATCTAACTCTAACCTGTTGTTTTTGTATCATTTTTTTGACCTTGATTATTTTCTCATCAGATGGTAAACAATAATCTTCAATCTCTTTCTTTTGCCATTCGTGTTCATCATTAAACTTATAATGTTTATATCTCAACCCTTTCAGTGCTTCCATCTTGCGCTCAAGGATTTCATATTTGTCAAGCTCTGCATAATACAGTTCCTTGTAGCGGATTACCATCATGTCATTTTTCTGTAACTTTTCGGCAATGTCAAGCTCTGAAAATGTAGCTTCTTCATCAATATTATGTTCGGCTTTAAGCTGATCAAATATCTGTTTTAATTCATCATGTTCATCCATAATAGGTCTCCTGATATATTTATTATAAATAATATCATAAAAAAGTTGAAATGTTAACTTAACAATTTAAAAAACTAGTGTATAATAGGGCCTATGGAAAGGTTAAATTCCGATTATGTTGAGAAGATAATACTCAAGGGTATATTATCTGACAAGGACTTCCTGATTTTAACCTCAAGTGTATTCGAACCTGAATATTTTGATGATCCGAATATAAGCCATGCATTTACATTCTGCCGGGATTATGCCGATGAATACAATAGAATACCTGAAAAGGATTCAGTTGTCAACTCATCTGATACTCCCGATGAAATAAGAGCTATTATAGAAGAAGCTGAACAAACGGATTTTGATATAGCGAATAGCTACGAATTCTTGTTAAATCAGGCCAATGATTATCTAAAAGAAAAAGCTCTCAAACGTGCAATTGTGGATTCGGTTGATGATGTTGAAAATCCTGAAAGGCGAAATATTATTCAACAGCGTATCGAACAAGCCTTGATTAAGGATATCAAAATTGATTTAGGTCTCCAATACTTTGAGGAATTGGGCAAGCGTCTTAGAAGGATATTTACCGCTAGTGATGATAGAATCCCAACTTATTTTCCTGTATTCGATGAGCAGATAAATAATGGTTTTCCACCATACACCTTCAGCGTATTGACAGCTAAGATTCATGGGGGAAAATCAAACACTATGGCTAACTTTGCGGCAAGGCAAGTTCTTAATGGTCATAATGTTGTGGTGCTTACGTTGGAGATGGCTGAAGATGCATTCGCTCAAAGGTTCGATGGTATCTATTCGTGTCTTGATGTGAATAAAATTTATCTGTCTGAAGACTATAGAAGACGATTGGTTGACAAACTAAGAAGCACAAAGGATACAGAGGGAAGGGGGGAAATATACATAAAGCAATATCCAACAGGTTCAGCTTCGGTTTTGGACTTCAGGATATACCTAAGAGAATTATTGTTAAGAGATGTTAGAATTGATGTGGTCTATGTAGATTACATCAATCTCATGAGAACAGCGTACAAGACTGAATCTAACATGTACTCTGTTGCCAAGAGGGTATCAGAGGAATTAAGGGCCTTATCATTTGAATTTGTTTGTCCTGTTATATCAGTTTCGCAATTAAACCGGGAAGGGTTCTTTGTCAACTTTAATGAGTTAGATTTTTCATATACCGCTGAATCAATGGGTATCCCTGCAACCGCTGATTTCATGGCTATTTTGGGTACAGATGAAGAACAGATGGTTTATGAATCGGAAGTCCTGTATAGGATAACGAAATCCAGAATAGGCCGATCAAATGTCATGGAGAAATTTTATCTTGACAGAAGAAGCTTAAAGATGTATGACGCTTGCGAAATGGATGAATGGATAGATGATGCCACACTTTCAGGAGATGATAGACAACAAATTGACCATGAACAATTAGAGCAAAGACGTACAAGAAGAAGGAGAAGGGATTGATGCTTACTAATAAACAGATACGTATGCTCCAATTATTAGACAAGCAGGTTAAGAATTGTAAGAAATGTACTTTACATCAGAATGGTACAGCTATCCCTCATTGGACTCCTAAATCAAAATACGTGATTATTGGTGAAGCACCGGGATACCATGAGGTTCGGAAGCAGACACCTTTTGTTGGTGCGGCAGGAGATATACTGACAAACGAATTAAGTAGAGCAGGGTTTAAAGCAAGTGAATTCCTTATCATCAATACAGTACAATGTAGACCTGTATCGGGCAATAGGAATGCGAAACCCAATGATACGCAAATAAATACTTGTCAAGATTATTTGCGGAAATACATAAAAGTTCTCAGACCCGAAAAGATATTATGTTTAGGTAACTATGCTAAATATATATTTACAGGGAACCTTCAAGGAATCACAAGGGTAAGAGGTAGATTTCTTGAAATGCCATTGGACAATAGCGGAAAAGATTATAATGTCTTGTTCACAGTTCACCCTGCATATTGTATATATAATACAGAGGAAGGCATTCCAATGTTGCAGGAAGACATAAAACTTTTCAAAGATACGGAATTCGAAAAGGAGAGTGATTGGCTATTGACAGAAGATGATTTTGAACTTTAGGGAGTGTAGCCGAATTAAGGCATAGGCGCATGATTTAGGATCATGAATTTGCAGGTTCGAATCCTGCCACTCCTACCAACTTTGGGCGTGTAGTCCAACTTGGCAGAGACAAAGGACTTAAAATCCTTCCAGTAGTGGTTCGAATCCACTCACGCCTACCAAACCATTTTAAGGTCGATGGGTATGAAAGATTACCATAAGACCAAGGGGGAAAAAATGTTTAAGAATGTATATTATGACACTAGGAAATCTATGATCCATCTATGGGAACAGATAGATGGAGAAGACTTGTACGATACTTTTGAATGGACACCTTACCTATTTATTCCTTCCAAAGAAGATGATAAAGATGCAGATACAATTTTCGGAAAGCCTGTATCTAAGAAAACATTCAACTCATATTATAACTACAAAAATTTCTTGGAAGACAACAAAGGGAATCGCAATATCTTTGAGAATAGAGTGAGAAATGAGATTCAGTTTCTTGCGGAAAGGTATTATGGAATTCCTGATGATGAGATGTATGTACCTAATCTGAAAATTTACTATACAGATATTGAGGTACTTCCTGAACAGGGCTTTCCCGATTGGAGAGACCCTAAAGACCCTGTTGTTCTTGCATCAATCAGAAACGGTATCACGAAACAAACCATTTGCTTCGGGTACGATGTTTTATATTTGAGAGACTATACAGGTGATTTAGATAATGTAAGGTACATTGCATGTGAAAGTGAAGAAGATTTAATGAGAAGGTATTTTAATTACCTTCACAAGTTCCCATGTGATGTTCTAAGCGGCTATAACATTTGGGCCTTTGATATTCCCTATCTGATCGGTAGAGCGAAAGTTCTATGGGGTGATGAAGCAGGGGAAGCAATGTATAAAAGAATGTCTCCTATCAATGTTGTGAGTATATGGAAGCAGAAACAGGGAGATGATATCAATATTGATATCGGTGGAATGACCATTTTGGATTACTATAATGTCTATAAATGGTACGGCAAAAACCTTGAAAGGTATACGCTTGAGTATGTCTGTCAAACCGAATTGGGAGTTGGTAAGTTAGAAAATCCATATGAATCTTTAAGAGAGCAGGTTGAAAAAGATTGGAATGGATTCACCGATTACAATATTGTCGATTGCGAAAGGGTCAATGATCTTGAAGATAAGCTAGGTTATATTCGAATGGTTCAGGCATTGAGCCTTTTATGTAAATCACCTTCCAAGTATTATAATGCTCAGACTCAATTGATTGAAGGTCTCATGTTGACATACTTTAGGAGAAACGGCATGTGTGCTCCACATTTTGCCGGGGGAGAGCAGAAACCTTTTGAAGCGGCACATGTCAAACAACCTGAAAGGGGAATGCATCAGTGGGTTGTCGATGTGGATATTACCTCAAGTTATCCTTCTCATATTATCGCATTAAACATGTCAAATGAAACTTTCTTTGGTAAGATAATTCGACTCCAAGAGGAAGAAATTGTATCTTACACAAGAAAGAGAGAGTTCCCAAAATTCAAAATGTATAGAGAAATCAAGGGTGAATGGGAATTGGTTGAGTTCGACAAGGATAGACTTGACAAGTTTAACCTTGCTCTAAGCAAAGGGCTGTTCGCTATTGCTCCATGTGGTTCGGTGTTCACTACGAACAGGCAGGGTGTTGTAGCGGAAGTTGAGAAGAATGTTTTCTTTAAGCGGAAAGAGGTCAAGGGCAAGCGGTATGAATATGGTATGAAGGCCAATGAATGTGAACTTGCAGAGGATAAAGAAAAGTGTAAGGCAAGGGAAAGGGAACTTGATTCATTACAGCTAGCTCTGAAGATTATGATGAATGCGTTCTTTGGTATCCTGTCAGTTCCTTATTCAAGATACTTCAATACCTATATCGCTGAAGCGATTACGTCATGTGGAAGACATACCATCATTTCCGGGCAAAAGTTCTGTAATGATCTTCTCAATGATCCTCATCAGAACATGCTAGCCTTATTTGCAAGAGACCTTAAAGATGTTCCAGAAAACGGAAACAGAAAGGATTATGTCAAATATATTGATACAGATTCATTGTTCGTTGGATTGGGTGAATGGATCAATGATCAAGGGTTCGGGAAAGAATGGGAAGCTCTTGATGATAGTGAAAAGATTGATTACATCAAAAAGATTTCGGCTATCATGGAAGAATACATTGATGGAAGAATTTTTAATGAAGTTCAGTTAGGGGATTACAATTCTCAAGTTACAGATTTCAAGATCGGATTCAAGCAGGAGATCATTGCAAAGACCGCTCTGTTCGTCAAGAAGAAAAAATATGCCTATTGGCTGTTGGATAAGGAAGGTGTACCCAAAAATGATATCAAGGTAACAGGGTTAGAAATCGTTAGATCGGAATCCGCTGAAGCGATTAGACCTAGACTCAAGAGTGTGATGGAAATGATCATGAAGCTTGAGTCAGATGAAAAGATTGCTAAGACCATCAGGACATATAAGAAAGAGTTGAACCAATTGACTCCTGAAGATTTAGCGGCTAATATTGGTATCAATAATATCAGAAAATATTTGGGTAGCGGCACTCCAAGAAAGGGTACACCGTGGCATGTCAAGGGAGTCTACAATTATAGACTTCTATTGAAAGAGCTTGACATAAAGAACAAATATGAAGACGTACATGAAGGGCTGAAAGCAAAGGTTATTTACGTCAAAAAGAATCCTTATAATATTGAAACGGTTACTTTTCATGATTGGCCTAATGAGTTCGATGAAATTATTCAGTTTGACTCTGAAACAATGATTGAGAAATTCTTTATCAAGAAAGTAAGACTATTGTTAGAACCAATCGGCAAAGAACATATCATCGACAGTGATGAAAGTGCAGTTAGGACGTTTTTCTAATAAAGCGCAATAGCCTACTTTCTTGTGGTTCTTCTTCCTCTTGCCCTTGCTGTTGTGGTGGTGGTTGTTGAGGTTCTTCCTCTTGTTCGGGTGGAACCTCAGTCTTTGTTTTTACAGGTTTGGTCTCCTGATCCACATTTTGCCATGCCTTCTTTTTGTTTCTGAGGTCTGCCACAACAGCATCATTGAAATCATTTTCTTCTGCATTTTTCATTACGGCTAGAGCATCGTCAATTATCTTGAGATACCTTTTAACTTTTTCAGGTGCGTAGTCTCCACCTACTTGAGGTTCACCTAGATTAAGTGCCTTCTTAACTTTCTCATTTTGTTTGGGTGATTCTTTTTCCTGTAAATAATTTAGGTATCTCATAACTGCTCCTTAGATTTTTATTTCATCATCCATCTTTCTTACATCTGCTCCCCTCATCTCCATGATGTTTTTAGCCATTCTTCTATCACCAAACCACCATGTTACACAAGAGACAGTCAGATACGTTACGATAGATGTGGTATCTTGAAATATAGCTACAGCATTGATAGCATCAAGTGTTAGACCTTCTTTCGAAATTATCTCCCATGCCATCCATGTAACCCATGTAGTTACACCACATAGGTATACTGTCAATACTGGTCTGATCAATCCCCTTAAAAAATCCACAAGGCCGAATAAGAAAGATATTAAACCTGCAAGCGGCAGTGTAAATATTCTCCACCATCCGGTAGTGGACATTAAAGCATTTATCCATTTGCTATCGAACAATGCTTTGTTTCCTTCTCTTTGTGATTGCATGAACGCTTCAGCGTCCTTTAACTCAATTGCTCCTTCCACTTGAGCTTGAGTTATTTTGATATTCGCTTTTGCTTCCATGATCATAGCTTGAGTTTCGGCTTTGATCATTGCAAGCTCATGTGAATTTTGTACTGTTTGCATTTCCTTTTGCAACTTAGCGTGTTTGTATTTGAATATTCCACCAACTACGTTACCAATTAAACCTGTTACTCCACCTAATATAGTTTCTATCAACATAACAATATCCCCCTTTTAATCTCCACCTACAACGGTCAATTTGAATGTCTTGTCTCTCATGACATTCCTAAATTTCCGTACAGTAATTCTTGATGAAAGCACTGCTCTTTGATTTCCTAAGAAACCATGTTTATTTCCTAATAAGATACATCCATTAACATGAGTTTTGAATCCCTTTTTTGTATCTCCTGCAAAATTTCCTGCATGGATAAGAATCCAAGTTCTATTGGGAACATCAGTTACCCAATAGACAGACCCATACTTAGGTGATTGTCTTATTCTTACGATATATTCACCTGAAGGTATGCATGATATACTTCTTTTGTTTTCTCTCCAAGGTAGTTCTAATGTTTTAGAGAAAAATCCATCAGTTGCTAACACTCCTTCAGTTCCTTGATCACTAGTTACCGTTCTAAACAGGTATACTTCCTTCATTATTTGTCTCCACATTATTATCAAAGCTTGGTTCACATGAATCTATAATACTATTCCTAAACACTATCTTATCTCTCATAGTTTCAATCATCGTTCTATCTTTTGCTATAACGTCTTGGTAATAGTTTCTTATAGAATCCCTTGTGACTTCAGTTATCGGTTTTTTTCGTACTCCAAAGCTAAAAGTCCAATTGTAATCAGAATTGACATGGGAGTTGAACCAATGAACATATATGTTACCCTTTGGGCTTTTGATCCAATTTTGGAATTCCTGATACTTTTCCCAATTTTCTGATCCGCTTGAAACTACTGCATGGATTGTTGTTATAGATTGTCGATCATCATCCTTTATGAAGTCTAGCCAACATTTTCCTACAAGTTCAGAGTACCCTTTGAATCCAAGGTCAAGTGCTAAACTGTTGTTAGCGAATTTCACTTCCATCTTATCATCCAACATTAATACATACATGTTGGCATAGTTAAGCATGGCAAAAATAGTGTTCTGTAATTTTTTGACCTGTTCCTTTAAGTCTGACATAACATCTCCTAAATTTTTGCGATTGCGGCTAATATATCACTGCCATAGTGCATGAGCATTAATATAATTCCTATGAGTGAAACTATAATAGACCCCATTCCTACCCAACCTAGATGAACTTTATTGGTTATCTTTGCATGATCCTCAACCGATTTTAAGGCATGGGTTTGAATGCTAGTGTTAGAATCTTTAAGGGCTGAAGCGCATTCGTCTAATTTACCTGCAACATTATCTAAGGTCACACATAGTTTCCCCTGCTTAGTGGAAATTACGTCCTGCTTAGTGATGATATTGTCAAGTTTTTCAACGGTGTGAGTAGTTTGATCCAGTATAGTTTGATGCATTATGATCATATTTTGGTAACTTTCCATTAACAAAATTAGATCATCTCTTGTCAGATTATCATCAGCCATAAAAAATTCCTCATTTAATTAGAGTTTCTAATTCTATTTATGATTTTTTTAGAAAAAATTTTATAAATATTAGTGATATGGAACAACTTTTAGAAAAAATAGATAAATATCTGTTGATACAAGAAAAAAAGGAAAGCATCTCTTTGTCTCATAAACCTGATGAAGATTTAAAGGATATAATTTAAATCGTTAGGAAATCTGAGGATAGGGATAAGACCCTTTCTATGTTCAGCAAAGAGGTACAGGAGCAAATTCAAAAACTAATAGATGGGGGGATACTGTAATGGACATAAACAAGTTCGATCAATATATTGCTGAAGGGAAAAACCTTGATGAGGGCAAGCACGAAAAACAATTTGGAATGTATAGAGATGGTGCTCATTCTCTGAGATATGCGTTCAGCGATTTTAGTCAATCTTATATGAGGGCAATGGGTCAATTGCAACAGGGTAAGAATGCAATGAAAAATCCTAAACTAAAGAAGATGAGAGATACGATAGCGTCTGCATATGAGAGAATGGATTCGGCAATCGAAACCCATTTGAATTTAGTCAACTCCGCAATCGAAACCCAATTAGATACAAAGATAAAGAGGTAACGGAATGGATAAAAGACACTTTAGACAGTTTTTATTATCAGAAGCAAAAAAGAATGGGCCTAAGAATGGTAAGAAAAACGGTAAGATGCTTACGAAACTTCATTCTCTTGATGATACTATTGAGTCATTTGTAGATGGATTGGAAGATGAGATCATGAAGGTTGAAGGCAATCCCATGTTCGTCAAGAAAGCTCAACAGCTTTTAGCCGATATGTCAAAAGAATATTCTGAATTTATAATGGCACTTAGAGCGATTGTGAATGCTGTTGATCGGAAGGACAAGATTCTTCCTGCATTCGAAAAACAGGAATCCAAGGTTCGGGATATCAGAGATGGCATGGGCAATCAACCACCACCACAAGCGGCTGAAGAACCACCACCTGAAGAAGAAGGTGATGATGATGGTGGAGAAGATGAATTCGTAATTGCTAAGAAGGATAAAAAGAGCGGTGTTAAAGAAGCTTTGGAAAGATAGATGGAAATACTTGATGTTATTGATGATATTCTTGTTCATGAAAGCATGATCTTACCTAAAGTGGAACCTGAAGAAGGGTTTACATTTGAGGAACAACTGTTTGAGAGATTAGCGAAACTTATATTTCTTGATTTAGATATTGATAGGCTTAATGACGAACAGCTTCAAGAACTTATAAATATGATAGAGATACTTGAACAAGATGATGTTCAAGAAGTTCGGAAACCTAGACTTGCTAAACGGACTCCTGCAAGCAAGAATCAGTACTCTAAGAAATGGTACAGGGCAAATAGGACTGAGATCAAAAGACGTAAAGCTAAAATGAAAAGGAGTTCTCAAGGCAGGAAAAGAGCTAAGATGAGAGCAAGATTAGCTAAGATCGGTAAGACCGCAACAGGCAGAAAAAAAGTTAGATATCACGTTAGGAAAAAATCAAAGGAGAGAATGAAAAATGAGAGATAAAGTATTGGATAAAATTGATAGCTATCTTCACAAGATGGAGAGCAATAAACCCAAAAATGACGATAAGTTTGATCAAAATCCAATTCTGTTACCTACTGAAGACTTAGAAGGATTCGGCCTAACAACCAAAGTCAAAGGCAGACTTGAGGAAGCTAGAAAGATTGGTGGAAAGGATTATGATGCTTTCTTCAAATCCATGTTGAAGAAATGGAAAATCAAATCCTATAAAGACCTTCCAAAAGACAAGCAGAAAAAATTCTTTGATGAAGTTGACAAAGGGTGGGAAGCTAAAAAGGAGACAGATTAAAAATGGATATCAAAGACAAACTTGAAGATTATCTGAATGATGATGAGAATCTTGAGGATTACCTTCCCGATGAAGATACTGATCTAATGGACAGAATGGTTGAATTCATTATGACTCTTGATACAGATAAGCTTTCTGAAGATGAAGCTATAGAAGCTCATGATATTGTTGATGAATTAGCTGATGCAAGTATTGATGAAGCTATTGCGGCTAAAAAAGTCAAGATCAAACCTCAAGACAAGAGGAAAAGGAGAATGGCTTATAGAAGGAATCGGGCCGCACTGAAGCTGAAGGCTAAGAAATTCAGAAGGACAACCAAATTCAAGAGATGGCAGAGAATGAAAAAGCGTAAAGCTTCTCAGGGCAAGACTGCTAGAGGTAAACGAATCAGGAAATTTATGTAGGAGATAATATGGATATAGTTGATAAATATATGGGTGAAGCAGATTATGATTTTACATACCTAGATGATAAAGGAAATATCATTCATGTTGGAGCAAAAAGTGGATTTGGGATGAAAGCAAAAAATACTCAAGATGCTTTAAAAAAAGCTAAACAAAATATGAAGGATTTTCCGGGTGCTCAGAAAGTTAGATTATCAATAAAAGGCAGAAGGGTAGGAGATTTTAGTCTGAATGAAGTCATGGGCTATAGGATGAAACCTAAAGATAAGAAACTTGCTATGGCATTTATTAGTGGTGATGCAAAAGATGGTGATGAAGGTGCTACTCTTTTTGTAGATGGAGATGAATTGAGAAGCGGTATGTCTACAATAGCCACAAGAGATGCTAAAGGTAATATTACTCCGGGTACAGCTTATGGAAATGTGAGTCAAACTTGGATAAATTTTATCAGGAAAAATACACCTAAACTTATGCTTAAATGAAAAAGTATAGACGAAACAAGAATGAGAAAGAATATATTCCCCATAATACCGAAAAATATATAGGTAGCTATCCTATCGTATGTCGGTCTTCATGGGAATATAGAATGTGTGAATGGCTAGATTACAATGATAAGGTTTTATCTTGGTCAAGTGAAGGCCATAGAATACCTTATGTTGATCCTTTCAGCGGTAAGAGAAGACGGTATTACCCGGACTTCTATGCCATGTTCAGGGATAGAAAGAAATACATCATTGAGGTCAAGCCTGAAAAACATTTGAGAATGCCTAATAAGAAAGGCAAAAAGAGTCAGAAGACTATGCTCATGAGAGAGCACACCTATATGATAAATCAAGCTAAGTTCAAAGCGGCTAAACAATATTGCAAGAAGCTTGGCTTTGAGTTCGTGGTTCTAACTGAAAAAGATTTGTTCAGGGGGAAATAGTATGGATTTAATAGATAAATATCTAGGAAAGTCTTACGGAAAGTTATTAGTATAAGGAGAATAAAATAAAATGGGAAATGAAATTCTAAAAAAATTAGATATGTTCATTGATGATAAATCGAATGAAGCAAGTGTCTATAATGTTGGACACCACAATCAGCCAACAGAGACATGGAAAGGTGTGAGACCTATTCAATTTCTGCATTGGTGGGGAGACTTCAGGCCGGGAGATCGGGTTGATGTTATGTTCGCTGAAGACTTTATTCAGCTAGCAGGTACGAATGCTGAAGGTTATTTTGCAGGAATTAAGAAAGAAGCTGAAATTGTTGATCCTATGGAGATGGAAGAATTCAAAGGTGCTGAAGGTACTCTATGGAATTTTTGTTAAGGTGATTTGAAATGGCTTTAAGAAGGGTGTATGAAAAGCGGTATCAAGGTGTGAACATGGCATCAGGTCATTTTTATAGATTCAAATATAGACCTTATGAGCATGACAAAGAGCCTGTTGTTCTTTTCTTGCATTTTATAACTGGTACACACCCTAATTCAGGACACCAATGGAGACTCTTTCAAGCCATTAATTTTCATTACATTCCAAGAGGAATGAGAAAAAGGTTTATATCACAATGGTTGAAATTGACAGAGAGACCCGGAAAGGTAAAGCTAAATTGGCAAAAGGTTGTCGCAAGATTTCCATATATTGCTCCGGGGATTAGAAGATATCAATTTAAACCAACTACTTACATATCAGGTTTAGAGGAAATTGAGAGAGATCAAATTCAAAAGGTGGTTGTTAAAGGTCTAGTTAAGGACTTCAGTAAGAGGGTAACGATAGGTCTAAGAGGTTTATTTGCAAGGAAAAAGAAACAGAGAGAACAGAAGCGAAAGCAAGCTTTAAGGGATAAGAAGAAAAGAGCCTTGGAAGCTGAACGAAAACGAAAAGAAAGAGAAAGACAGAAACAACAAAGACAAAGAGCAAGGAACCAAAGGAATGAGCGATAAAACTTATATTGAGTTATGCAGAAACGCCTTATCTGATGTTCAAATAAATTTATATAAAAGCAGTACAGGGGAACCATATTCCCCTTCAGGTGCCTATTTTGAGGTCAAGGGTAGGAAAAAAGATAATGTAGTCATGCCAAGACAGAAAGCAAGGAACTATCAAAATCAAGTGTGGGCAAAGATAACTCAAGTAGTTACTGCTAGTGCGGCTGAATATGATCTTTATTGGGATATTTATGAGCATGGTGGTAACAAAACTCCCCATTGCACAAAGCTCTTAGTTATAGATACTTGTTAAGGAGATTGGCATGGTCGATTTATATTTTGAAGCATTAGTAAGATCATCTTCAAGCAGTTCAAGTTCCAGTTCGTCAAGCGTAAGCTCATCAAGCTCATCAAGTTCTTCAAGCTTATCAAGCAGTTCCAGTTCGTCAAGCTCAAGTTCCAGTGTGAGTTCAAGCTCAAGCTCTGAAAGCTCATCGTCAAGCTCAAGCTCACTGAGTTCTTCAAGCTCAAGCTCAAGCTCATCAGAAAGCTCAAGCAGTTCAAGCAGTTCCAGTTCGTCAAGCGAAAGCTCAAGCAGTTCGTCAAGTGAAAGCTCAAGCAGTTCGTCAAGCGCAAGTATAACAGCTACATTTTTAGTAACAGGACAGGGAGATCAAAGAGTAACAGAAAATGGAGATGAAAGAATTTTAGAGCCGGGATTTTAAAAAAATATAAATAATATATAAAGATATCTAACTAGAGGAGTTTGCAATGGCAACAACGACAATCACGCAATTATCGGGTGCTCCGTTTGCTTTAACGGGGGATGAATTATTTGAAACAGTTCAAGTAAGTGGTTCATATAAAATAACATTACAACAAATTAGAGATTTTATTCTTGCAAGCTCAAGCTCTAGTTCTGTAAGCTCTAGTTCTAGTAGTTCGTCTTCAAGCGAATCGTCAAGCTCAAGCTCAAGTTCGGTTAGCTCATCGTCAAGCTCACTGAGTTCAAGCTCAAGCTCTGAAAGTGTTGTTCCTTCAGGATGGGCCGCTCCTTCAGGATGGGGGCCTGTTAGTGGTGCTGTTCCAAGTGCATCTTTTGTATTATTTCCATCACCTTCTATTATAGAAACTACATCGGAAGAATTTGATGATTATTATCCAACAAAGATAAGACTTACAACTTCATTTAACGGTAGCGAATATGAATTTATTCTAACTGCAAGTGCAGGTACGATATTAGCATCTGCTTCCGGGCCTGAAGCGGCACTTCTATTAACAGAATTTGATATTGACTATCCAATGGGATTAGAGGAAATATATAGGTTAGAACTTAATTTTCCATCTCCAAGTGGAACTTTAGTACTGCAAGACCCTGAATTTTTTAAAGGTTCTTCAAGCTCAAGTTCCTCATCGGAATCAAGCTCAAGCTCTAGCAGTTCGGAATCATCAAGCTCAAGCTCAAGCAGTTCCAGTGTGAGTTCAAGCTCAAGTTCGTCAAGCGAATCAAGCTCAAGCAGTTCTTCTTCAAGCTCTGAATCCAGTTCGTCAAGTTCAAGTTCAGAATCTTCAAGTAGCTCATCAAGCTCAGAGAGTTCAAGCTCAAGCTCAAGCTCCGAATCAAGCTCAAGCAGTTCGTCAAGCGAAAGTTCGTCAAGCTCATCAAGTTCCAGTGAGTCAAGTTCTTCAAGCGCATTACCTCTTGGAATGTTTTTAAAGGATACTGATGATCAAGGAACACATTATGGTGTTAAACCTGCAAATGATATGCCTAATGGTAACAAAGTTGTTATAGCAGGACATAACTTTTCATATGGATTTGGAACATATCAAGTTGATACCAATGGAAATCTAACTGCTATTGATAACGATGGTACAGGTGGTGGCACTGTAACAGTTGTTTACTATGATGGCCTGTATGGTTATGCAGGTGCAGGTGGAGCAGGAGTTAAAACCTACTCATGGAATGCAACAGGTGGTAATTTAACTCAGTTACACATTGAAGATAATGGTTATCAAACAGAAGATATTGAAGGTGATGGTGATTTTATATATTGTGCAGATTTTGAAAAAGGTGCTGTTACTTTGACTGTTGCATCGGCAACAGGAATTACTACTGAAGTAGATCAACTTGTTTCGGGTGGAGATAATATAGGTGGTTATGGTATAGCTAAAATTCCTGATAAGGATATTGTAATTGTAGGTGGATGGAGTGGTGCTACTCAACCATTTGGTTTAAGGTCTTATGCGATAAGTGCAGGAGTATTTGGAGCTAACTTAGATACAATCGAAACAGGTTTTACTCATTTTAATGTAGATTACTATGATAATATTCTATTTAGTATGGGAGCATCAGGATTAAGAAGCTATGAAGTTACTAGTGCGGGTCAAATAATTCCATTAGATGTTGCTCTTGAAAATGAAACCCAAATGTATGACTTAGCTTATGATGGAACATTTCTATATTGTGGAATAGGGTATGGTGGCACTGAAGGCCCTGCTTTAGTCCGATTGACATTTGATCAAAGTGGAAATATGACTGTTGTGGAAAAAGTTCAGTCTTCACCAAATGATAGATATAGAGGATGTGGTACTATACCTGCAAGTGGATTTATTCTTGCAGGACAGGCAGGTAGTGGACTTAGATGTTATGAGTTAAAAGGTTCTTCTTCAAGTTCAAGTTCCACAAGCTCAAGCTCAAGTTCAGTGTCTATTGCGGCTATTGAACAAAAGCTTGATAACTCATATTGGGATGGATACTATGGTACTCAATGGGATCAAGCCAATCAGGAATGGGATTCATTTGATTACTATGGTCAGATTGTTGGTTTAGTTCCTACAACTTCGGCAGGTTCGCCTAACTTTCAATGGCAAGTAGGATACCTGTCAAATTACTGTAGTATAACTGTTGGTGTATCGGGTGGTGGTTCGGCTTTCTTTGATGATATTATTGTCTATGATGGTAATTTTAATGATGCAGGATTTTCAGGATTTTCACAACCTGTAGATGGTTCAGGAACCTTTTCATTCTCATTATCAGCTTTAGATTCTGATATAGCCTTCTTGAATGTTAGTGGTTCTGCTCCATTCAGTGTTACGGATATTGTATTCTCAAGGGAACCTTTAGTTTCAGTTTCAGCAGGATTTTTCTTTAACGGTTATGATGCAGGGGGAGAAGAATGGGCTAGCAATCCTGATAGAATGGTTGATGGAAGTCCTGCCGTATCCGCTGAAGCACAACAATCATTCTCAAGTGCAGTACAGCTTTGTGATTCTAACAATGCAGTTTCAGCGGCATGGACTCCTAAAAAAGTAGAAATAAGAGCCAAAGGAAGAATTAATTTTGGAACTCCTACTAACTTTTGGCTTAGACCTGTCTTTGGTGGAACAACAGATGGTAATAACTATGACTTATCATCTCTTGATGGAACTAGTAGATATTCCCCATGGTTTGATATCACAAATGATCCAAGTGCACCCGGAATATGGACATGGGATGATGTTATAAATCTTGATGTTGATGCAGAACATGTTAATAACACTAGTATTGTGGGTATTTCTATAATTGAAATAAGAGTAACAAATGATACAATAGTATCAAGTAGCTCAAGCTCAAGTAGCTCAAGCTCAAGTAGCTCAAGCTCAAGCTCCGAATCGTCAAGCTCAACCTCAACAATACCTTCAGCGGCATTCTTCTTTAATGGTTACAATGTTGGAGAAGCATGGTCTAGTAATCCTAATCTTATGGTTAATGGGAATCCTGCCAATGGAGCTTCTCAAGGATTCTCAAGTGCAGTACAGCTTTGTGATTCTAACAGTGCAAGTGCCGCTCCTTGGACTCCTAATAAAGTAGAAATAAGAGCAAGAGGATTTTTGACTTTCGGTAGCACTCCTACTAATCTTTGGCTTAGACCTGTTTTTGGTGGCACAACAGATGGGAATAACTATGACTTAAATCCAACTATCGGGAATTCTGGAAGTTATGTTTATTCTCCATGGTTTGATATCACAAATGATCCAAGTGCACCCGGAACATGGGCATGGAGTGATGTTATAAATCTTGATGCTGATGTGGAGCTTGTAGATAATGGCAGTGCAATAAATGTCTCTATAATTGAAATAAGAGTAACAGCGTAAAACAGCTTTACAATCAGCGGAAGGTGTGGTATAGTGTCAAGATGATTAAAGAAATTGTGAAAAATAATGATCCTCAAATTTTGGTTGTGACACCATTATTGCCTGATCATAAGATTAGCAAAGAGACCAAAATATCAATAAAGCGGAACAAAACTCCCCTTTATTGGATATCAAGTGCAGGAAAATTCAACATTCCCACTAATGCCTTGAATGGTATTAAATGGTTTAAGAAAAAATTCAATAAGTTACCTGAATTTTATATCATGATTGATCGGGATATCAATGCAGGTAGGGGAATGTTGGATAAATTATATGAAAACCTTATGAAAAGCGAAAGCAGGATTGGATACTGTTACGCTACATTTCAATTTAAGGGTCATATAAATGCAGATTTTCCTGCAATGCCTTTTGATATCAATAGGTTACTAACTTCGAATTATATCAGTTCGAATTCTATGTTTCGATCAAGCGTTATTGAGGAAGTTGGACTTGTTACAGATGATAAGTACAAGCGGCTATTAGACTACGCATTCCTGCTCAAATGCTTTCAGGCAGGTTATATTGGTATACCGGAACCCAAAGCATGGTTTATTGCCAATAGCACCAAAAATGACATATCAGCAGGTTCTAATGAGGATTATAGGCTAAAGTACGGCAGGGTCTATGAAGATTTTATTAAGCCGATTATAAAAAATGCTTGACAAATTGGTTTTTTGTTAGTATGATTATAAATATTAATGAGTGTTGTGTCTATTTAACCTTTAACGAAAAGGAGTCTAAAATGGATTTCGATGATTTTTTTGGACAGGATGAATTTTTGATTGACCCGGAAGATGCTCAGAACCTTCCTGAAGGTGCTGAAAATTGGGATACCGGGATTGCGCCTGATATCTTCAAGTCCGGGGAGAATCAGGATATCTTCAATACGAAAGATTTGCTTCAAGCGTAAAATAATCCTCACATAGTTTCCTTTCATTCTGAGAAGGGGGAGTAGAGAAATCTGCTCCCCTTTTCTTTTTTTCAATTTTTTTCTCAATTCCCCTATTTTTTATATAAATAATAATTAGTAGGATATCTATATATTATGAGATTTAAATTTACTAATTGGAGACTCATAAAACGAAAACGATATAAGGAAAAACCACTTAAAAATGGTGATTCTAAAAAGAGGGGGATATGTAATGGCAACGGACAAAATGGAAAAATATCTAAATAAGAAAGATAAGTACGAACCTGTTGATACTGTTGACAATCTTTTCAAAAAAGCTTTGGATCAAGCTCAGAAAGATCAAGCCAAATATGCAAAGGTTATGGATAAGATGTTGATTCGGGATGAGAAGGGTAGCGTCCATGAGCTTACGGATGTTCAGATAATCGAATCAGAAGATGGTGTTGGAACCATGACCTATACTGCTATGCACCCTCATGGTGGTGAAGGCAGACAGGGATACAACAAAGGTACAAAGTGTCCACATTGCGGCAGAACAATCAATTGGATGAGATTAAAAGGAACAAAGGCATCAAAGGAAGGATAAATGGCTGTTACAACTTATACGGATAAGACCTTTTTTGAGCTAACAGGGGTTGAGAAGAATGCGTTTAGCTTCATAAGGCTTTTTAATATTCTGTTGGATGATGATCGAATAACCACATTTCAGAACATTTTTAGAAGCTACATAGCTAATGAGGATATATATAATCAGATAGCTTTTTTTGAAACATATGAGGTTGCTAATGGAGAGTATTGGGATAATGTATCTTATAATCTCTATCAAACTCCCTTTCTATGGTGGGTAATTGCGCTGATAAATAATATCACGAATCCATTTGAAGAACTAGAGGAAGGGGATATATTGAACGTGCTTAAAGAAGATTATGTTTATACCTTAACATCAGACCTTGAAAACATAGCGGAAGATTAATTATGGCAAATCAGGTAGAATATCCATCAGATTATAGCAGGACAGGAAAAGTCCAATTAAAGAAAAGAGTATTCACAGTGGTTATCTATACAGAGAATGAACCATTGGTGTTGAACAATGAAGACATAAACAAGCTCTTTTTCGTAGAGGATATCTTTAAATTTTGCATGGTAGGAACCATTGTATTTAATGACAGATATAACTTTATGGAGTTCGGGCCTTTTACAGGAAACGAAAAGATAGCTATAATTTATTCTGTTGGTGAAGCGGAAGCTGAAAGATCAAGAGAAATGGTTTTTGATGTTTGGAAAGTTGGAAGGGTTCAGCAAATCGGAACAGGCATGAGAGAAGAAAGTGAAAACTTGATTACTATGCATTTTGTTGATCCTTTTTTTGCAGGTTATACCTTAAAAAAATATAGTAAAAGTTGGTCAAATGAATACTACCATAATATCATGAAAGAAATTCTCAATAACATGGTATTTTTCAAAGAAGGTGGTAAGAGGTTTTATGTAGAAAATAGTACCAATAGAACAGATTTCATTATACCCTATTGGACTCCACAAACAGCGGTAAGATGGTTAATGAGAAGGGCCAATGGTAGAGATTCAGAGACTAGTGGATATTTATGTTTTAATAATACAAGAGGGGGATTTTCTCATAATCTTGTTACGATGAATTATTTGCTATCGGATATAGGCAGGACATTTGATTCGACAACATATAATTTTAATACTGCCGTGGTCTCTCAAGAGAATAAAGTTCTTGAGTGGTGGATAAGCGGCATTGATAGAACATCTAATCCTACAGTCAGAGGGGGAAGATGGAAAGGATATGATTTTAGTACTAAGAAACTTTTAGATCATGAGAGAGTTTATTCTGAGAGTTGTGATGAAACGGTAATGCTAGGAAGGAAAACACTATACAACAGAATAGATGATGCTGAATCTTCAAATAATATTGTAGGGGATTCATCGGATGATTTACTTGAGAACATATCTTATAGTGATTGGGCCAAAAGATATAATATGCAGTTTATTGTCAATTTGGTTGTGGAAGGACATGAGAAAAGATATGCAGGACAGTTAATAGAAATAGAATGGCCTAGTTGGATTAGAAACCTACAGAGAAAAACTGTTCCTATGAGTGATCTTTTAAAGGGCAAATACTTAATCAAGAGTGTTACCCATTCATTTAATCCGGGGTCAACTTATCCGTACAGACAGAGATTAGTTTTAATCAAAAATGCCTATGCGAATGTTGCCAGTAGGATACTTTATGACGCTAAGTTTTCTGGAACAGGTACGCAAGTAGCAGGTGCGAATATAATTATAAGGAGATAACATGTTAAAGAATCCACCAAAGGATTTACAAGTTGAGCTTGAAAATCTGAATGGTTTTTACCGGGGAGTAGTGGAAGATAATGATGATCCTTTAAAAGCAGGAAGGGTTAGAGTAAGAATTTTTGGTCTCCATACTCCAAGTGTAATTAAGACAGAATTGGAAGGTATACCAACTGATGAGTTACCATGGGCTGAACCATGTATGCCGATTCAAGAGGGTTCAGTAAGTGGTTTTGGAGCATGGGCTGTTCCACTTCAGGGTTCTCATGTGATGCTTTTCTTTGAGAATGGTAATCCTACTCAACCAAGATATTTTGCTTCTATGCCGGGAATACCCGAATCAAAGGAGCATTATTCGAATAGCGATAGACAGACAAGCAAGCAGGATGGATTCAAAGACCCGGATGGAGAATACCCAACAAACGCTAGATTGAATGAGCCTGATGTTCATAGATTGGCAAGGGGAGAATCGGAAGGTACTTTAGTTGATACAAAGAATACCGAAAGGGATATATCAGTTCCAACAGCTTTTGGTGGTAATTGGTCTGAACCTGAATCACCTTTTAATGCTCAATATCCTCATAATTATGTGATAGCGACACATGGGGGATTGACTATAGAATTAGATTCTACTCCGGGGTCTGCAAGACTTCACCTTTATCACCCATCGAATAGCTATATAGAGATAGATAACGATGGAAATATGGTTGTCAAGAATGGTGCGGAGAAATATGAGATAGTAACACAAGGAAAGAATATCCATATCAAACAGCAAAGGAATCTTACCATTGGGGATGATCATAAGCGGAAGGTTGAGGGCAATGAGCAGATTGAGATAGATGGAAACAAGCAAGAAGAAGTTGCAGGTAACTTTATTCAGACGATAGATGGAAACAAGCAAGAGGATATTGGTGGAAACAAAACTGAAGACATTGATGGAAATAAAACTTCAGATATTGGTGGAAACAAAACTGAAGACATTGATGGAAACAAAGACGTTGACATAAGCGGAAACAAGGATGAGGATATTGGTGGAGACCTCAACATAACAGTTCAAGGGGATGCTACATTGACTGCTCCCACTATAAACCTGATAGGTGAAGTGAACATTATAGGTGCGGTCAACATTACAGGGGTTCTCACTGTTACAGGTGGTGGTGGAGGTTCGATGGTAGGAACTTGGACAATCACTAGTGGAGATGTAATCGCTGAAGGTGTAAGTCTAACAGGACATACGCATGGTGGTGTTGAATCGGGTGGTGATGATACCGATCCACCAAACTAGGAGAAGACATGGCAGATTGTGGTTCAAATCGTACATTAGACCCTTTTCAGATTATATTAGATAATATTGATAGGACAACTACTACACTTGAAAGGCAAGCAAGGGATATTTTACCGGATGTAACGGACTTCAGGAATGAGGGAGAAGGATTTATTGAAGGAGATATATCTCCATCTGAAACAGTTGACAATGCTATGACAGCTTTCACAAAGGAAGCTATATGCGCCAGTAAGACAGACCTTGAGCCGATCAATCAGTTCATAGAGGATTGTCTTAATGATGCTTTAAGAGGGGTTAGACAATATCTAAATGAGATACTTGGAAACGTAGAGGATGGAATTGATCTAATTGAAGAAATATTGGCATTACCTGAAAAGAATTTAATGCAGTTACTACAAAAGATTTGGAAACTTTGTGATAACATAGCAAACTTAGTATCGGGTATAGATGGCAAGCTACAATGTATAATTAGTTTGGATCAATCCGGGCAATACACCGATCAAGTTACTACCATACAAAATAGAGTTGATACGGTAATTGATGATTTATATTTGGCTGATGATGGAAGCTTTGACCATGAGAGATTGACTACGGGATTCAATGAGGATTTGCGTACTAATTTAGACAAATATTATAATAGGTCAGTAGACCTTCAGCAAGAAATTAACGATGATGTAGATGAAACAATTCAATTAGCAAGTACAGTAAATCCAAGGAGCAAATTCTAGTGAAATTCAAACGCTATTTGATTGAAGCAAGGGAACAATTGAGGGATTGGAATTCTTATATAAGAAGAAACAAAGAACTTCAAGCCGGGGTTAATATCTTGTCCAAGATAAACAAGGCAGGATACAAGGCTTATATAGTTGGTGGTTCGGTAAGAGATATCATCTTAGGAAACCTGAAACCTCATGATGTGGATATCGCAACAAACATGCCAATGGCTGAATTGCAAAAGATGTTCAAGACTTATGACATTGGTAAGTCTAAGGATTTTGGTATTGTAACGGTCAAACATGGTGGACATGATTTCGAAATAGCGCAATTCAGGAATGATGGAACCTATTTCGATGGCAGGAGACCCGAATCAGTTACGATAACAAGCAAATTCAAGGATGATGTTGAGCGTAGAGACTTCACCATTAATGCCATGGGTATCAATGCTAAAGGGGAAATCATAGATTATTTCGATGGCAAGAGGGATATCAAGAACAAGGTTCTAAAAACAGTGGGAGACCCTTATAAGAGATTTGGTGAAGACTATTTGAGGATGATGAGACTTGCTAGGTTTGCATCGAAACTTGATTTTGAGGTTGAGAAGGGAACAGAGAAAGCGGCACAAAGGTTAGCTCATCAGATTACAGGGCTTGCGCCTGAAAGAATCAAGGATGAGTTGATAAAATCCGCTAGCCAAAGTGGAGAGAAATTTGCCGAATATATTATGCAGTTGGATAAGCTGAAACTCTTAAAGCATATCCTTCCAGAAGTGGTGAACCTGAAGTGGTTCAAAGAAAATTTACAGCATCACCCTGAAACAAGGGGCAAAGGTGGAACAGTATTTAGTCATGTTATGCAAGCACTTAAAAAGAGTGATACTAAAAATCCGATTAAAAATTTGGCTATACTTTTACATGATATCGGAAAAGGAGTCACACTCACTCACGAAAAAGGACTACCGAAATATCTTGGACATGCTAAGAAATCGGTTGACCTAGTGAATACGATTGCAGACAGACTAAGGATGAGCAACAAAGAAAGGGAAGCTTTGATATTCGCTGTTGGAAATCATATGAAGTTCCATAAGATTCTTGACATGAAACCATCTAAGATTGCCAAACTTGTCAATGATGATAATTGGGATGTATTGGTAGCGGTTGCCAAAGCTGATGAATTGGTTAGAGGATTTGATGATAAGGGAGACTTTGCGGAAACGGTTGACAAGGCCATTAAGGTCAAAGAAAAGTTCGGTATGAAGCAAGTCAATAAGCAGGTGAAGCTTGTGGATGGTAAGGAAGTTATGAATCTTACAGGACTCAAGCCGGGGCCTAAAGTTGGCAAAATTATCAAACAAACTACTGAATGGATAATGGACAATAACATTGAAGATCAAGAGCAGATAAATGATTATATAAGAAAGTTAGGGGGGATGGTATGAGAAAAGCTTTAGCTATATCTATTTTTTTGGTTTCGGTTTTTGTGCTCTCATCTTCTTATAATAATTTTATGGCTAATGAAGCTGAACTTAATTGTATAAGAAAACAGTCTTTGGATATGTCAAGACAGGAAGCTATAAAAAAACATTGCAGTGACTTAGTAAGGGGGAGATGATGGATTTAATAGAAAAATATTTGACTGAGAAACAATGTCCTAAAGGACAAAAATATTGACCTATCAAGAAAAAATGCATTCCAGTTGGGGATGCTAATGAAGCAGTGGATAAAAAGCTATTTGCATTGGGTAGGGAAGTGAATGCTAATCTTCCTCATGAAAGCGGCATGAAACCTTCAAAGGATCAATTTAAGCAAGCGGCTAAGAAAATGGGGATACCTGTATCCAAAGCTATAAAAGCATGGAATGAATTCACTTGGAATTAAATCATGAAGAAAACATGCCAGTGTTGCGGCAGAAACAGAAGGATAGGAAAGTTCGGTAGACTCACTAGAAGCTCTGATGGCAAGAATCCCTATTGTAGGGATTGCATGAAGAATTTTAGGGATGGATATAGGTGTACGCTAAAAGGCAGGAGAAAGGTCAAAGCGGCAAAGAAAAAATATAATAGAAGAAACAAACAGAAGATTAGCGAATATAATAAAGAGTATTATCTAAAAAATAAGGATAGAATAAAGTTCAATGCTATATCAAGAAAAAGCACTGAATGTATATTAATTACTGAAAATTCACAAAAAAGAGACAAGCCAAAGATAAATAAGACTAGAAAGTTATGTACTATAGTAATAGACCCAAAGAGGAAGTAATATGGCTGATGTAAATTATTGGAGTGATTACGATGATAACTTTAGTAGGCAGTCTGATGGAGATGTTCAGAAAGATTCAGACGTTGATGCTATATTTAATAGTATCAGAAATATAATTCTGACAATACAAGGTGAAAGACGCATGGTGCCTACTTTTGCTTCAAATGTAACAAGACTCCTGTTCGAACCAATTGATGAGATAACGGCTAAGTTAATCGCTGAAGGTTTACTTGAAGCTATTAATGTTTGGGATGATAGGGTTCAGATTACAGGATTTGATATAGAGCCAAGAGAAGATGAGAGTTACTATAGATGCAGGTTGAATTTTCTTATAATTGGAAGTGATCAAACAGAGACAATAGATTTCGTATTAACAAGGTAAGGAGTATATCATGGCTGAATTCACACCGGAATATTTAAGCATTGATTATCTCTCACTGATTGAAAAATTCAAAAGCGAATTAGAAAAGAGCGAAGTTTTCAAGGACTATGATCTTGAAGGTGCTAATATTTCAATCTTGTATGAGTTAAATGCTTATGTATCTGAACTAAACACATTTTTTATAAACAAAATAGCTAAGAACAATTTCCTTGAGACCGCTGATGTTTATGAAGCGGCAAACAGGCTTGCAAGACAGCAAGGTTATGAACCAAAGGGAACACGGTCTGCTAGGTGTACTCTGCAAGTATCTGTATCGGGAACCATAGCAGGTGATGTACTTAGGGTATTACCTTGGAAACAACTAAACTCAGGAAGGCAAGACCCTGAAGAAGGAAATGAAATCAAATTCGCAACCACTTCCTCAACTCAAGTAACCGCAACAGGAAATCCAACATTAATTAGTGTTCCTGCAAGACAGGGTATCGTAACGGACATTACAGGATATACCGGGGATGATCTAATTGACAATGAGTTAATTCTACCAACAGAGTATGCATACGATGATGATTTGACAGATGAATTACCAAGTATCAGGGTAACGGTAAACAATGATGAATGGACAAGACTATCGGATTTTTACTTAGACGTAATTCCAAATACCTCAGATGAAGATGATATATCAGTTGAGGATGATGTTTATATTTTTATATATGATAGGTATAGAAGAAACAAAGTTGTCTTTAATAGTGCCTTCAATGTACCTGCGGAAGATGATGATATCGAAGTCCGGGTATTAGACAGTTTAGGAACAAATGGTAGCATTGGTGCTGATGCTGATGAGACATGGACAATAGAGGATGATGAGTTCATTGAGATAACTAGAGGGATAACTACCTCTATCGTAAACAATGAAGTTATAACGGTTAGCTCAAGTGCGGCAAGTATTGGTGCGGCTGATCCTGAAACTATTGATGAGATACGATTCAATTCTGCTTCTGCCTTGAGGTCTCAATTCAGGGATGTTAATGCAGTTGCCTATAATGCATATCTATCAGCAAGGTCTGATATAGTCAAGGCAAATGCATATGGGGAACAAGATTTATTTCCATCGGGAGCAGGAGACCCACAAGAATATAACGTAGTTCACATCAGCGTAATACCTGAAGAATTTGGAACAGCTACAATAAGAACTTCAGCGGATACTTTGACAACGGATTGGGATGCAACAGGAACAATTGAGATTGCAACTTCTTATAATCCAAGTTGGGAAGATGAGTTGCTTCTCTATTTAAGACCAAGAAAAATGATTTCAGCTTATGAGGTAATGGAAGTTCCTGATTTAGTGTACTTCAGTTTTGAGATTGGTGTCAGAAAGAAAAGGATATTTGAATTTGCTGATATCCAAAGAGATGTTCTTGACAAGCTTATTTACTATTTCAGGGCCGAAAATCAATTGTTTGCAAGCGAAGTAGATTTTAATGATATCACAGAATATCTATTAGACACAAGTAATGTTGCGCCTGATAATGAATTCGAAAATATTAAAGGCATTAGGAATCTGAACATAAGAGATATAAATAGCAATAAATTTATCTATCCACATGATTCTAATCCTGATGATCCTACTAACTATCCAAGATGGGTAGATAGACCGTGGACAGATAGGGATAATATGTTAAGAGTCATTCAGTTGGGCTTGAATCAATTCCCTGTACTATCAGATGATACAGTAAAAATATTAGAGGAAGAATAAATGGGAAAATTCACTGATCCTAACTATCAAATGCTCAAAGAGTATTTTGATATTCTAGTAGCTGTAAGAAATGGAACCCAACAATCTTTTTTAATCGGGCCGGGAAGGACAGTTGTTTCTGAAGGTGGCATATATTCTATTCTATATGAAGACCACCCTGAAAGAGGATATGTAGGCCATAGATTTTTGATTAAAGAAATTGATGGTAACAGATTCAAGATGAATTATGCAGGGCTTGAATCTACATTTTCTTTAGCTTCAAGTGCGTTTGATATCGGGAATGAAATGTTTTTTAGGAAGGATTCGTTCTTTCATTATTGGTTATCCAGACCTGAACAGGATGAAAGATACCATGATTATGCGAATCAGGAAAGGACGTTTTTATTTTTCGGTAAGATTTGGCCTGTAAGTAATGAGGATAACACTTACTCCATAGAGTTTGAGGGTATGAAGGACTTTACGCTTAAAGGACTTCCGAAACACAATCAAACTATTAACATGGAAGAATGGCTAAAGGTCTATTGGGATCAAGTACATCATGAAATATATAACATGACCAAAACATTTTGGTCGATGTTGGATGCAAGAGAGATTGACCTTAGATGGTTAGGTTACATTGCAGGAATATATGGTATAGAAATCGTTGAGCAGACAGAAGATATTCTTGCAGAACTTCCATTGAGGGAATGGGTTGAGAACCTTCCCTATTTCTTAAAGAGAGTTGGAACATACAATGACTTATATGTTGTGTGGAAGGTATTTTTAGCAGGAACAAGGAATCAACTTAACGTATATGAACGATGGGGTGAATGGTGCGTACAGAATCTTGACAACATAGTAGATGATTTTGATGATCATCACTTTCTAAGTTTCTATGATAACTATCAACCTAGTGGTGGAGCAGGTTCTTATTATAGAAGATATGATCCTGCCGATTATCCTGTTCATACTACAGTTGCACCTACAGGAGATTGCGGTACATTCGCATGGGATTGTGGAGCAAATCTAAACTATCTGCTTTTCGATACCAACAATTTAAATTGCTCCATAGGTGATATACAGGAAGATCAAATTGAAGTAACAGGGTATGACCCAAACAGTACGGCTAGTCAGATAATCGCTACAAGCGGAGCAGGGCCTTTTAGCGGAGACTTTTCTCATTGTACGGGTGTTGAGATGGGTAGCTCATCAGCTTCAGCTACTAATATAGTCTTTTGGGCCTTGAGTAATGAGTTTGAGGAATTAGCTGATCATTCAGGTTATTGGGTAGCGTTGAGCTTTGAAGCAGGGGCAAGCGGTAGATTCTTTAGGGTTACTGAACAGTGGATATTTCAATATTCTACTAATGGTAGTAAGACAGACTATCAGCTTGACACACCATATTATTTAACTGTTGATAGATCAAGTGCCTTATTGAGAGTAAGAGTTTATAGTAAGAGAAGAAGATGGGATGAGGATTTATTAGAGACAATAACTCATGTAACAATTCCTAATACCTATACATTCATTCATGCTCTGAATGCAAGAAGGGTAGTTACTCATGGTACTTACTATGGAACAATCTACGCTCTTTCGATAGATGGAAATTATACTCAGACGGTAGCGGCATCGGGTAATCCGGTAATCACTCCCCATTATAAAGTACAGGTTGATTTATCAACTGAACCTTTGGGGGATTTATTTGATGATAGCTTTATCATCAGCGAATTAGTCATAGATGAATTAGTTAGAAATTGGGAATATGTAAGACCTGTTAACAAGTTCGTTCATTATGAGGAATTAATTGCTCCAACAGCAAGGATAGATAGAACAGGAAACTCTGTTTCCTTGTATCCCAAATCTTCAAATGGATACATGAATACGTTCTTTACAGGGTCAAGGTTTATTTCGGGTGGAACTCCTTCAGGTGGAGTTAATACGGAATCATATTTCCAATCGTTTAGATCAAAAACATGGACAATCAATCATGATTTAAATTCTGAATATGTTTTAGTTCAACCTTGGATTTTTGAGGAAACTTTGACAGGTGAAGGAGCAAGGTTAGTTCAGCCTGATACGGTTGAAATCCTTTCGCCTAATACAGTTCAGCTTACTTTTAATGAATCCTATAGAGGGGTTGCGGCAGTAGCAGGTTCGGCAAGTGAAGGAATTACTCATTTAGAGGATGCAAGTCCGGTATCGGGTACGGATGGAGATGGTATTCCATTTTGGCTTGAGACAGTAAACCATAATCTTAATACTAATACTCCATCGGGTTACACAACTCCACCGGGGCCTGTCATAATGCACTACGATGGAGACAATCAGAGGATTGTTCCAAGTGACAATGACATGGGAGCAACGGAATTTTCTGATATTATGTTCTCAACATTCAGGACTGAACCTGTATCAGGTGGTGGAAGTATAACAAGAAGGTCTGATTATCTCCATACTCAGAATGCACCACAAAATATATGGGAGATCAATCATAGGCTTAATGGATGGGTTATTGTTCAATGTTATGGTATCGCTCAAACAGGTGGAGAAGATATCCTTAATAGGGAAATTTCTCCTGATGAGATTGAAATAATTGATCAAGATAATATAAAAATTTATTGGGCTGAAGGAATTAATGTAAGGGGTTATGCTCATATAATCCAAATACTCAGAGATCAAGTCATTTATTCGCCTTATGAATGTGACATAGCAGGGATCGGTATGTGTCCTGAACCTTATAATTTAGGATACTGGAAGATTGGAACAGGAACAAGTACGCTATGGAATCCATACATAGAGAATGATTTAGAATCTCCTGTAACAAGTGGAGCATATAAAGATATATTCCAAGATACAAACCATTGGTATATAGATTTCATAGTTCCTGCCGAATTTCAGGATGTTGCTATAACTGAGATCGGTTTATTTAATTACTTGGATGATTTAATTTTCTATTCAAGATGCAGTGAGTTGTTTAAGGCTGAAGACGTACAGGGGTTTTTCCATTACAGAATTGAGAAGCTTATATCAAGTTCAAGCAGTAGTTCTAGTTCGTCAAGCTCAAGCTCCGAATCTTCAAGCTCAAGCTCTGAATCCAGTTCATCAAGTTCAAGCTCTGAATCCAGTTCATCAAGTTCAAGCTCATTTTCTTGTGATGCAGGAGCATTTACTTATAGCGAAACTGGAATAACAACAAACAGAACTACGAACAGTAGAAATGCAAGATTAGTATTCGATGGGCCTACATTCTTAACAAGAGATGGGAACAATGTAGTAATCAGGTTAGCTCCAAATGGTAGAGCAGTTGGGTACAGAATCAGAAGCATGTATATAGGAGAGCAAGCGGTAGCAGGTAACAATTGGGATTTCGCTTCTGCTCCTACACAAGTCACTTTTAATGGTGGATCAAGCTTTGTGATAGTACCTCAAAGTAGCTCAGTTGATTCTGATTGTATAGAATTCCCAATAGATACAACAAAGACATATGTTGTCTCATTCTATATAGAAACGGCACCTGTTCACCCTGAAAATAGAATATCTGTTGGAGTATTGGGTGGATCATATGACAATGGTGGTAACTATCCATCTTACTATAGGGATACTACATTTACAAGCGTGGATCAATCGGCTTTACTGAATCCACCTTCATATAATTTTCCAGTACCGGATATTTTCGAACCATCATTGATTGAAGCTATATTAGTTGATGGTCTCTTAGGAAGCTTAGTATTTATAGATGAAGATGATCAAGGTGGAAGTTATGAAGGTGTATGGACTGATGGAAGCTTTATATATGCAGGATGCAGTGATGGTCTCAAGAGTCATTCAGTTGATGGTTCTGGAAATCTAACACACATAGATACGGACTTCCAAGGGGTTTCTACCTACCGTGGAGTTTGGGGAGATGGTAACTTTATCTATGTTGCCGCTTCTGATCAAGGGCTTAGAAGCTACTCAGTAGATGGTGGTGGTAACTTAACATTCATAGACGTTGATTATCAAGGAGCAAATTTTTACTATGATGTTTGGGGAGATGGAAACTTCATCTATGTTGCTAATAGTGGTGATGGTATCAGAAGCTACTCAGTAGATGGTGGTGGTAACTTAACATTCATAGACGTTGATGATCAAGGTGGTGCGTACTTTGGAGTTTGGGGAGATGGAAACTTTATCTATGCCGCTTGCTCTACAGGTGGAATTAGAAGCTACTCAGTAGATGGTGGTGGTAACTTAACATTCATTGATGGAGATACGGGTTCGGCAGGTGGTTCTTTCAGAAAGGTATGGGGTGATGGAACTTTCGTTTATGCCGCTACTTACAACGGTCTCTACAGCTATTCGGTAGATGGTGGTGGAAACCTAACTGAAATAGACAATGATGATCAAGGCAGTGGAAACTATGTGGATGTTTGGGGAGATGGAACTTTCGTCTACGTATGCGCTTCAGGACAGGGAGCTAGAGTCTACACTGTAAATGGTGGTGGTTTCTTAAATTACATAGGATTTGATTATCAGGGTGATTCATATCAGAGTGTTTATGGAGATGGAACTTTTATTTACTTCTCTTGCTTCTCAGGTGGTTTAAGAAGCTATGAAGTCAGTTAAAATTTTTATAAATATAGGTAACATATGGCACGAATAGATTATTGGCAATACATGGTAGACAATGAAGGCAATCCCTTAGAGAATGCAGAGGTAAGGGTATACCTAGCAGGTACGCTTGATGAAGCTGATATCTATTTAAATGGAACATTTGGTTCTGTAACTAGATCATCGACTGAGGATTTAAAGACAAACAAGTTCGGGTTCATTCAATTTTGGATTGGTGATGAATGGGAAGTTGAGGGTGGATATACTGTTGATCAACAGTTCAAAGTGGTTTGGCAAAATGATGTTGATGCGATTGAGGAAGAAATAGACAATCTATATATCTTCTCCCCTCTTAGACCTGTTGTTACGTTAGACTCTATTCAAGGTCAACCTAATAATAGAGACAAGAACAGGCTGATATCGAACAAGCAGGGTAAGAGATGGAATGACCATGTTGATTCTATTGTTCCTTCAGCAAGTCCACATGGATTAGAGCCTGTTGAATTTTTTGATTTAGACGAAAGGCAGAACAGGGTTATAAGTAATAAGTTAGGATATCAAATGTATGAAATGGCTGAAACAGCGTCCATCACACCAACAGATGTTTCAGCGGCAGGATTTTATAATGAGACAATAAGTTCTTGGACAGCTTCAGGTGGAGAATACTACAAGGATGTGACTCATAATTTTAACAATTATTATCCTATAGTAGTATTATACAAGATAGCTAATTTAGCTATGATTAGAGCAAAAAGAATTGAAGCACAAGGGCCTGATGTTACAAGGGTATGGCTGAACGAAAATATTAATGTGAGAGTGGGTATATATGGCTAGAGGGTTTAGAAATCATATTTGGTATAAGCTTTTAGACGATACAGGTGTGCCTATACCTAATGCTAATATATTTATCTATGACTACAGGAATCCTACAACTGAAATAGTCATTTACGATGAAAACGGAAGTGAATTAATTCAGCCTATAACAACGGATTCTAATGGTGTATTTGAATTCTATGTGAAGGATGATATCAATGCAGATGATACAGGGGGAACAGGGTACATATGGGATACCCAATTTATTATAAGTTGGTCTGAAGGAGTCAGAAGCGGAATTATTCAGGGTGATCATTTATTTGGAGAGTTCGAATCAGTTAATGTTTCGGGTAATCTTGATAGACGTAATAGAGCGATAAGCGATTTTCTTGGATGGAGTTTTAGGACTCATGTTGATTTTCAAGTTGGAGATGAATTGAGATGTGGTTCCACAAGCTCTAGTTCTAGTTCAAGTACAAGTAGTTCAAGCTCAAGTTCGGAAAGTTTTTGTAATATAGGATACTTTGAAACTATCAATCCATCGGCAGGATATTGGGATAATCTTGATGGGGTGTGGTGTCCTGATGTTCCGGGCTTTTGTGATGTAGATGAAAATAAATATGGTGCAGGAGCAAATGGTGATTGGAAGATTACCTTGTATTCTATTACAGACTTAGGACAACCACCATTGGTCAAATTAGTAGTCAATAATGATCCGGGGTGGGATGCTTTCTTAGAATATATAAGACTAAGAGATACAGCAAGTAATGTAATAGCTATATCGGGTACTCCGGGGTTTGGTAATTCATTACCGTTAAGTGGTGGTGATGGTGGAGATACTAACATTATATTCGAACCTACCTATGTTGGATTCGCACAATTGGATAGGATAGAAACAGAAGGTGGTGGAGATAATCATTATATAACTTCAGTACAATTATATAATGATTGTGTTCCTTTCTTTTCAAGCTCAAGTAGCTCACTAAGCTCAAGTAGTTCCACAAGCGAAAGCTCATCAAGCGAAAGCTCAAGCTCCGAATCGTCAAGCTCATCAAGCTTTAGCTCAAGCTCTGAGAGTTCGTCAAGTACTTCAAGCTCAAGCTATAGTGCGGCATTTGCAAGTTATCATAATAATACTTTTTGGCAACCATCTCCAAGGACTATTTTTGGAAGTCCAAATGGAACAACGTGGACAGGTAGTGCATGGCAATCATGGAATATAACTAGTGATATTTGGTTTGTTTATCTACAGGTTATTGGTGTATGGGCAACAGGTTTTAGACCTGTCTTCATGAAAGTTACCATGAACGTAACAGGTAATCCTTATGAGAGAGTAAGCTTATTGAACACTGCCGCAACAGATATAAATGATTTTCCAAATATGATAGGAAACGAATCTGATTGGAACAGCGGAGACTCAATGGCACTTGACTTTGTAGGAACAGGCAATCTTGATATCTATGAACTATTTGTTTGGGGTGATACAAGTGAAGGTACAGGAAACTTCCAAGTAACAGATATTGAATTTGGTACTTAAAGGACAGTAAGATGGCAATAATTTGGGATGAAAAATTTGAGACTTTTCCGGGTTACGATGAAACTTGGAGTGGTGGAGAGACTATAGGTGATACGAATGTCTTGGATGAGGATAGAGCGGCACCACCATTTACAGGATGGGGAAGCTATTGCCTTGAAGCTAGATTAGTTCTTAATAGTAATGATGCTAATGCCTATGTCTCACATGATTTTTCAAGTGGACAGCAAAGACTCTATGGACGTTTCGAATTTTGGAATACTGGTTTTTCCGCAACTACTGATGATATCGAAATATTTAGATTAGAAGATGGAAGTTCTAATCCATTATTAATGATTGGTAGAGATGATCTTGATGGTGGAACAGTTAAAACATACGTCAAAGATTGGAGAGATGGCACTGAACGCATAAACAAAGTCGCTACCGTAGGTGCTCCTGTAATAGTTAATTGGAGTTGGGATAGGGTTAATGATACATTCTCATATACAATTTCGGGTGCTACCAGTGGAGTGATTACATCGGCAGGTACGATAACTCAATCAGCTTCCGGGCAAGTAATGTTATTGGGTTGCTTTGGTGGTGCGGAAACAACTCCTGTTCCAATTAACACGCCAGTATTTATTGATAGATTCTTTGTATATGATTCTAATCCAAATTCAGTTTCAAGCTCTAGCAGTTCTTCAAGCGAATCAAGCTCAAGCGAAAGCATATCATATGAACCATATGAAAATCTATTGACATATACGGTGGGAGCAGATGATAACAGTGATTTGACTATAGATGTTCTTTCCATAGATATTGATACAATGCGTAGGGATGCTGAAGCATGGGTCTATAAGGATTTTACGGCAGGGTATTTTGGAAATTTTCATATAGATTTTGAATTTGAAGTTACTTCGGCTGATGATGGTGGTTTCATTTCTCTAATGGTAACGGATACCCTTGGATCATATGACTTTTTAATTAACAATGGTAATTCCCTTATAGCTTTTGTCAATAGAAATGACGCTCAGATACCCGGAAGTCTTAGAATGTCTATAATAGATAGGCCGGGAGATACAGTTAGTGCCGTGGCTTTAAGTGGTGCTTCTTCTTGTCCACTTCTTTATGGAACATTTCGTAGAGATGAAACAACTGCTTACTTTGAAGTCTACTCAGATTCTAATAGAACAATTTTAGTTAATTCTGTATCTATATCCACTGTCACGACAACGTATAGATATTTTCAGGCTTTATCAAGTAGGGATTTACCTGCCACTGATTCAGGGTCAATAACTGCAACAATGCAGAATTATGAAATTCTATTTGGGTCAAGCTCAAGCAGTAGCAGTTCTGAATCATCAAGCTCAAGCTCAAGCTCCGAATCAAGCTCAAGCAGTTCGTCAAGCGAAAGTTCGTCAAGCTCATCAAGTTCCAGTAAAAGTGTATCTTATGAACCATATGAAAATCTTCTTACTTTCACTGAGGTAGATGGAAATAGTGATATAACTATATCACACCCATTGAGTGCTTCTTTTGATACTTTGAGAAGGGATGCTGTTGCCTATGTTTATTATGATTACGGTGTAAATTATTTCGCTGATTTTGAAATCGAATTTGAAGCAGAAATAACAGCTTCACAGAATCTTGGTCAAGTAGTTTTACTTGCATTATCAGACACAATAGGTACTCAAAACGATTGGATATCTGCTAATGATGCTCTTTATGTTTCTTTCTTTAATAATGGTGGTAGCAACATTGAATTATATGTTGGGGATCATAGTAATGGAAATGCATCATTTCAGCCTTTTTCTGGAAGCACTTTAGGGCCATTGTATTTTACTTTAAATAGGTCTGGAACTACATTATCCCTTGATATCTATTCGGACTCAGGTAGAACCACATTAATTAACACAATTTCAGTTACATGCGAAACAGGTGATAAGAGATATATGTACTGTCTTGCAAGTAGAGAATTTGCAGGAACATCTACTTGCACCGGATATACACAAAAATTTGAAATACTGGAAGAATCATTAAGTTCTTCAAGTTCGTCAAACTCAAGTTCTTCAAGTACAAGTGAATCTAGTTCAAGCAGTTCGTCAAGCGAAAGCTCAAGCTCATCAGAGTCATGCTATGTAGCTCCAAGTGATGATTTCACTGGTACGAATGGTGATCCACCCAATGTTCATAGATGGGAAGAAACAGATGATGATAATGTATTATCAATTCAAAGTAATGCATTAGAATTTGATGCTACAGGAATAGCTTCAGGGCAAGTTACCGCTGTTATACAGGGAAGAAATACTATAGTTGGAGATTTTGATATACAATTTGATTTTACTGCTCCAACTTTTACACAACCACCTAGTCAACATTATAATCCATTTTTTATTATCAGAAGAAGGTCTGATGGTGTTAATCTTGCAAGAATTGCAATGGCAAGTAGTAATAGTTTTGCAAGAATGTATTGGTCTGATGGTTCTGATGTAGGGAGTGATTTTGTTACAACATCGGATACATCAGGAAAACTTAGAATTACAAGAGTAAATGGTTCGTTAAGAGTGTTCTATTGGTCTGGAAGTCAATGGGAATGGGATGGAAATACCAGTGGTAGAGAAGTTGAAACAAATGATACATCAGACATTTATGTGTGGATTTCATGGGAACAAGAATCAGGGGAAGATGTTGCAGGTACAATAGATAATTTTACTGTTGAAGCTGATAATGTTATTTGTGCTGATAGCTCAAGCTCAAGCTCATCGGTTAGCTCAAGCTCTACAAGCTCAAGCTCAAGTTCTGAAAGTCTGAGTTCCAGTTCAAGCTCAAGTAGCTCAAGTGAATCTTTGAGTTCAAGCTCAAGCGAATCAAGCTCAAGTAGCTCATCAGTGTCAAGCTCATCGTCTTCTTCATCTAATCTTGTTAATTCATGGGCCTATGTGATAGAGGGTTATGTTGAAAGTGACAGGGTAACAGGAACTTTATCTAACTTTCCTGTTCCAATAGCTATAACTAGTGCGGCAGGTATACAAGATGATGATTTAAGGCATTTCTTTCAGATTCTTGGATCGAACAGTAAGAAAGTTGCTTTTGTTATGAATGATCAATTGTGCTACGCTGAAATAGAATCTTATGATCTAGTTAATAATAGAGCATTTTATCATGTTAGGTTTCCAAGTTCAATAAGTTCAAGTGTGGATACTCCTTTCTACATTTACTATGATAACAGTGTAGCCGATAATGATACCTACATAGGAGAAACAGGGGATTCTCCTGCTCAAAATGTTTGGGATGAGCATTTTAGATATGTCTGTCATTTTAATACAGGAACATTTATAGACTCTGTTAGTGGTGCAACTGCCGAAATTAAAAACGGTCAAGTTGAAATAGTTGATGCAGATTTCGGAAAGGCAGTATCATTTGAAACAGCTAGTGGTGGTGTTCTTGTATATCAATCTGAATCTTATCCTGTAAGTGATTTACTAACAGTTAATGCTCAAGGAACAAGATGGGATGAGGGGGTTAGTCCATTATCTACTTATGGTGGTGGTGGAACAAGCGGAAGGCTATATTATGGTAATCCACTTCAGTATGCCGCTAATCAAATGGATAATCTTGATAGCATATCCTATGGAGTAAATGGTGTCACTTTCACAAAGAACAATACTTCTGATTTCTTTGGACATGCTTTAGTATCTAACTTTGTCATAACAGGTGATTTCGATGTTAGGGTAGATTTCACTGATCTTGATTGGGCAAATGATACCACATATGCAGGTTTAGGTGGTCGTTGTATCAACTCTGATGAAAACACTGATAACTACATGAGGGTAACGTTCAGGCAGGGGTTAGGTCAAAGCTATGGATTCTCAAGAGTAAATGGTTCTTCTTCAAGTAATAATGAGGGTGGTACTGCCACAAAATATAGATTGGCTAGGTCTGGAAATACGGTCACTGCATATCGTTGGACAGGGAGTGCTTGGAATGTTGTCCATACAAGATCAAGCAGTGCTCATTATTGGACAGGGCCTTGGTTCTTTGAACTTATATTACAACAAAATGATCTTGGTGGAGATAATAGGAGAACTACAAGATTCTATAATTTTGATGTTCAGGCAGGAACAGTTATATATGGTTGTCCACCATCATTATTTTTAAGAGATAGACAGGATACAAGAGAGCAACTTCAAGAAAGAACGGTTGAATTATATCATAAACCTGATGCTCTGAGTGGACTTGTCCTTGCTAAACAATGGGGTATTCTGTCTGGAAATTATCAGAGAGAATTTGCATTTGACTATAGTGGTAGTCAAGTGAGAGCAACGGCATGGCCTGAAGGTGGTGGTGGAACATTTTGGGATGCTTTGACATTATCAACTCCTGTTGCAGGTATATATAGATACCATGCTATCAGAATGGATATATACCGTTATGATAATGGTGTAATACGTGCCAACATGTATTATGATCATGCTACGGTATCAAGAACTCTTGGATGGGGAACATCTCTACAGGCAAGGAGAAATGCCGCTCCTCTAGTTGTTGGTGGACAGCTAAGAACAGATGTTAATGATATTGAGGAATACACGAATAATTTTAATGGTGATGTTAGTGAATTTAGAATAAGCGCAATAGATAGAGAACCTTCATGGATGGGTGCAACTGAGTACGGACTTGAGGATGATTTAGTTTACTTTACCAGTTATGCAAGTTCGGTTTCAAGCTCAAGCAGTTCAAGCTCTGAAAGTTCAAGCTCAAGTTCGGAATCCAGTTCCAGTTCATCAAGCTCATCGTCAAGCTCATCAAGTTCAAGTGTATCAAGCTCAAGCTCATCAAGCTCATCAAGCTCAAGTGTGAGTTCAAGCTCCGAATCCTCAAGCTCAAGTTCTGTTAGCTCATCTAGTTCAAGCCTATCAAGCTCAAGCAGTTCGTCAAGTTCGTTTTTTGATAACGCAAGAACCTATGTGTGGCATTACATACTTGATGAAGAAGGCAATCCAGAAGAAAATGCCGAATTCAGAATTTACTTAGAAGATGATCCAACTACGGAAGCAACCATATTCTTAACTGAAAATGCAAGCACATTCACAACTGCAAGTGAAGCTGATCTTAAAACTAATGCAGACGGTTTTGTTGATTTTTGGTTAGGTAGCGAATGGGAAGATGGTGGATACTCTCATGATGTGACATTCAGATATGAATGGTACAAAGCAGGAGCGGCACCGGGGCAAATCAAAGATTCTAATCCATGGCCTAATGCTTTCTCATGGGTAGATACAAGTCAAGGAGCGGATAGGGATTACAGAAATAAATTTATATCAGACTTTTTAGGAAATAAATGGTGGACTCATTTACAGAATATAATTCCTTCAGCAAGTCCACATGATTTATTTCCAGTGGATGTAACGGTAGGATGTATTGGGGAGAATAGATATAACAAGGTAGTTAGTAACAAATTATTAAATGATATTTTCACATGGAGTGAGAATGCTTCAGCGGTTACTTACACAAGTGAGAACGTGAATGAGTATCAAGAGGATATTACCTCATGGACAGTATCAGGAGATGAGTTCTATAAAGATATAAATCACAATTTAAATTGTAGATATTGCGCTGTTCAGATATCTAATTTGGAAAGCTCAAACCAATTAGGATTAAAGAAGGCTATTACTTTAAATCTGAACAATACTAGAATTGTGATGGCATCGGCAGGAGATATGAGAGTTAATATTCAAGGACGCTCAAGCTCAAGTTCCAGTTCGTCAAGTGTGAGTTCAAGCTCTGAAAGTTCTTCAAGCGAAAGCTCATCAAGCTCACAGAGTTCAAGCTCAAGCTCACAGAGTTCAAGCTCTGCAAGTACCACTCCTACAACTATTAATCTTGGAGATACTTCAGGTGGAATTGGTAATGCCAGTGGTGTGAGTTGGTCTGATAGCAGAGACAATCCGAATGGAACATTTACAAGTACATTCACATGCCTTGTTGGTTCGGCTTATGGTACAGGTTTATATCCATGGGGCAATAGGAGAGATTTTTATTACTTCAGTCAAGCAGGTTTATCAGGTAAAACTGTTGTGAGCGGAGTTTTAAGAATGTGGTATTTCAAACAGGTAGCGGAAGCTCTACCTTGTACTTGTAGATTATTTGAAGCTACAACTTCGGTTTCTGTTTCTGATCCGGGCTTTGATTTGAAGACATTAGATATGTATAATGACTTCGGCACAACTGCATTAGCCGGGGATGTTACTGTACCATCAGGAACAGCAGATGGATTTCAATTTGACTTTACTCTAAATGCTAATGGAATTGCATACGTGCAGTCAAAAATAGATAGTTTATCTGTAATACAGTTTTGTTTAAGAAATGTTGACAGGGATGTTAATGATCAAGACCCATTTACGTTTGGGGATGCACAAGTAAGATTTGAGTATGCAGGTACAGGTGAAAGAATACCTAGATTGATACTTAACGTATATTAAAGGGATAAATATAAAAGATGGCATGGGTAACACTAACAGGGCCTTTTAGCCCATTTACTGATCAAGGACTTAACGATGTTACAGTTAGGGTAGTAGTGCCTTTTTCTGAAATTTCCGATACGAAACCCTATGTACGTTTGACCCTGAAGGCAAGGACTACAGGTGGTGTCATAGACAAAATGTATATAGGAGAACAGGCATCGGCAGGAAGTGACTACGATTTTGCAAGTACGCCTACTCAAGTAACATTTAATGGTGGAGAACCTAGTGCTTCAATCCCGGCAGGTGCGTTTGAAGAAATTGTCTCTGATCCAATCCTTTTTACTATAGATGAGACAAAGGATTATGTCATTTCTTTTTGGTGTGATACAGGTGGAAGTGTTGGAAGATATTCAACAGGAAGCAGTTTAAGAACCTATCAAAAAAGTGGTGATGATGCTACTACCGTAGATGCAAGTGGATATTCGGCTTTTGGTGGATTTGGAACAATCCTTTCATTAGGTGAAATTGAAGGTGAAGATAGCTTATCTTCCAGTTCGTCAAGCCTAAGTTCAAGCAGTTCGGAATCCTCAAGCAGTTCGTCAAGCAGTTCGTCTTCATCAAGTTCGGTGTCTTCATCAAGCAGTTCAGAAAGTGATAGATTTGGTTGCGTACATGGATTAGGGTTAGCTAATGTCAATAGCAACATTGATAGATACAATAAAGTAATATCAAACAGACAATTATTCTTTTTATTCGATTCACTTAAAGATGCGGCATTTCCATATATCATTGGGGATGGTGTTTACTTTAAACAGTTTAATGTAACCACAAGCGATTGGACTCCAAGTGGTTCATTATATTTTTATACAGTTCCACATTACTTTGATAATAAGTATCCTCAGATTGCTTCATTTTACAAAGGCAGTCATAGAGAATTTAAGTTAGAAAGGATTTGGTACGGTAGCTCAAGGAATGCAGTTGTTTGGGCAAGCTTCCCAACAGATTGTGTTATAGTTGTTCAAGCTGATCCGGGGCCTGAAGCAAGGGCAAGAAGAAAATATACGGATGATTGTGTAATAGAACTTCAAGACACTCTTGAGGATAGATTCATTTCCTCATCTAGTTCAAGCAGTTCCAGTTCGTCAAGCTCAAGCTCATCGTCAAGCTCAAGCTCAAGCTCACAGAGTTCGTCAAGCTCAAACTCATTTAGCTCAAGCAGTTCAAGTTCGAGCCTGTCAAGCTCAAGTAGCTCATCGTCAAGCTCATCAAGCTTTAGCTCAAGCTTCTCAATCAGCCTAAGTAGCTCAAGCTCAAGTAGCTCATCGTCTTCAAGCGTAAGCTCAAGCTCAAGCTCAGTTAGCTCAAGTTCGGTAAGCTCATCGTCTTCAAGCGTAAGCTCAAGTTCGATAAGTTCAAGTAGCTCATCGGTTAGTTCAAGCTCTGAATCAAGCTCAAGTAGCTCAAGCTCAAGCTCACTGAGTTCGTCAAGCTCATCGGAAAGCTCAAGTAGCTCAAGCGTAAGCTCAAGCTCTGTTAGCTCATCGTCAAGCTCAAGTAGCTCAAGCGTATCAAGCTCAAGCTCATCAAGCTCATCAAGCTCATCGGTTAGCTCAAGCTCTGAATCTTCAAGCTCTGAATCTTCAAGCTCACAGAGTTCAAGTTCGGTAAGCTCAAGCTCACAGAGTTCAAGTAGCTCAAGCGTTAGCTCATCGTCAAGTTCGGTAAGCTCAAGCTCCGAAAGCTCATCAAGCTCAAGCGGAAGCTCAAGCAGTAGTTGTCCGTTATCACCTGATGATAACTTTAATCAACCTGATGGTAGCTTACCACTACAGAAATGGAAATATGATATGGATGCACCTATCATAAGCGGTGGAAGATTAGTTGGTGTAGTTGACAGTGACACGAATGCAAGAAGGGTCACTTCAAGATGGACTGTTGTATCGGGAAGTGATTTTGATGCACAAGTAGACTTTAACCTACCATCGGCAGGTAATCCTAACTTAGATAATCCTTCAGCGGCAGGATGGAATGTGATACTTACCGCAAGGGAAGTTGACAATGACAATAATAGATTAAGAATCTACATACAGGGTCATAACACAACCTATATCGAACAGGCATATAAAGAAGGTGCGTTGACTCAAACGGCAGTTGCTACAACTCAGACAAGCGGTGGATTCAGAATCACAAGAAGCGGAAACCAATGGCAGGGTTACTACAGGAATACAGGTGGAACATGGTCTCAGGTTGCCAGTGGAACAAACATTGGAGCAGATAAAGAAGTTGAATTCAGATTATCAGTACAGAATTATACGAATAAACCATATGCGATTGGTGAATTTGATAACTTTGTATTAGTGGCAGGAGATTGGACATGCGTATCAAGTTCATCTAGTTCATCAAGTAGCTCAAGCAGTAGCAGTTCGTCAAGTGAATCAAGCTCAAGTGAATCAAGCTCAAGTAGCTCATTGAGTTCGTCAAGTTCAAGCTCAAGTTCCAGTGTGAGTTCGTCAAGTTCATTGAGTTCGTCAAGCTCAAGCTCAAGCTCATCAAGTGTGAGTTCAAGTAGCTCATCAAGTAGCGAATCATTCTCATGTTTTGTTGAGATAAATGATTACTTTGTAAGTAGCTCAAGCTCATCTGTTAGCTCAAGTAGCTCATCAAGCTCAAGCTCAAGTTCGGAAAGCTCATCGTCTTTAAGCGTAAGCTCAAGTTCGGAAAGCTCAAGCTCTACAAGCTATACTCCTTCATGGCAAGCATATTTTGATAATACAAGATGGACTCCAAGTGCAGGGCCAACTTCAAATGCAGGGTCATGGAATCAACCACCAACAGGAGCAGGATGGTGGCAGTCAAACTCCTTTCCGGGTATAAATGAGGAATTGAATCTACAAGAACTTGGAACATGGGTAAATGGATTTAGACCTTCTAAGATTAGAATAACACATAATGCAGGTTTAACAGATATAAACCTAACTTTAACAGCTAAGAATTCACAAACAATTGTTACATCAGCAGGGATTAAATCAGGAGTTGAATTACCTTTTACTTATATTCCTGATTCAGATATTGATAGTTTATATCTTATAAATACAACTATTTTATTTAACTTTGATGTAACGAATATAGAATTTTTTGGATAATAAATTATGAGTCAGATACCTAACGTACATAGATGGGAAAGATTAGAAGGAGCAGGGGGAAGTCCTTGTATTAGTGGTGGAGATTTCCTTACTTGTAAGGTGAACTTTGGTAATACCACTGCTCTATTACAGCATAGAATGACCCTTCTTTCGGGTAGTGACTTTGATGTTCAAGTTGATTGGGATGTTTCTCCATCGGCTGATAACGGCATTGGTGGATGGGGTGTGTTCTTAGAAGCAAGACACTTGGATGATGATAATAATAGATTAAGAATCTATCAAAGAGGAAACGATACAACATACATTGAACAGGCTTATATTGGTGGAGTCCTAACTCAAACAGCGGTAGGGAATGCTCAACCTTCAGGTTCATTTAGGATTACAAGGTTCGGTAATAAGTGGCAGAGTTATTATAAGAATACAGGTGGAACATGGTCACAGATGGCTAGCTCATCTAACATTGGATTCGATGAAGCTGAAATCAGAATCTACTTGCAGAATTGGTCTTCTAAACCTACAGTAGTCGGTTACTTTGATAATTTTATTTTAAACAGTGGTGAATATCTTTGCCCTGAAAGCTCATCGTCTTCAAGCGTAAGCTCATCGTCAAGTAGTTCAAGAAGTTCCAGTTCGGAAAGTTTTAGCTCAAGCTCCGAAAGTTCTTCAAGCGTAAGCTCAAGCTCAAGTTCGGTTAGCTCATCGTCAAGCTCAAGTAGCTTGAGTGCAAGCCTAAGTTCATCGTCAAGCTCAAGTAGCTCAAGCGAATCCTCAAGCTCATTGAGTTCCAGTTCGTCAAGTACAAGTTCGTCAAGCTCAAGCTCAGAGAGTATTCCAGAATTCGGAAGGATAACGGATGATGATGAATCAAGATTAACGGATGATGGAGAGATTAGGGTTACTGATGAGTTTGTCTAAAAAAATATAAATATGTATGAGGGTTATATAAATGGCAGGTAAGACAATATCAAACATGACTTCGGCAGGTACTTTAGATGGAGATGAATTATTCGAAATCGTTCAGGGTGGATCAACTAGAAAAGTTGCCTTGAGCACACTGTTGAAATACGTACAGGCTAACATAGAGAACTTTTTTACTTTGACAGGTGTATGGCAATTCGATGCTAAGACAAGCAGTAGTGATCCGGGTGGTGGAAAGTTTAATGTTAATAATTCAAATCAGGCACTTGCAACATTCATTTACATAAACGATGAGGCCGAAAACAGTATTGACTTTGGCTTAATATTGAGCAAGCTATCGGATGGAGATGCAATACTGATACAGGACAAGGAAGATTCGGATAGATCGGTTCTATATGAAGTGAATGGCAATGCAACAGACAATGGTGGATATTGGAGTGTGCCTGTTGATAATGGAGATCAAGGAAGTAAATCCCTTGAAGATGGTGGTAAGTGTGGATTTATATTCTTTTTTAGCGCATAATGAAATTTAAATCATTTATAGACTCTGATATTGAAGATTTCAGAAAGCTTAACATTGGGATTGTAGACAGTTCCAAAGAGGAATTGGTACGCAAAATTGAGGAAAAATATGGAGTACCCAATAATGTCGTAAGTCTCATGAACGATATAAGTATGTTATTGGGTAGGAGAACTAAAGTAGGGTTCGCTTTTGAAACAGAGGATATAGAAAAGCGAATTAAACACTTGAACAAGAAAAAACTGGAAGCTGTTAAGCTTAAACTATTTGAATCCAATTCATTTTTGGCAGAGATGAAAAGCGAATTGGAAAAGAAACTAACAGAGGGAGAAGATTAAATGGAAAATCATGGTATTAATATGAAGGGCAAATACTTTATGGAAGCTGTTTCGGCACCGGGGAGTGATGCAGACTTTGAAAGAAGGCTGATATACAATACCAATGCAAGCGGCAACATAAATGGAACAACCGATTCTTTTGGGGCCTATAAGATGTTTTTCCACAATAATACCAAATGGTTAAGACCTTTATGTGGGAATGTTAGTGATGGCCCTGATAAAGATAGCCAAAGAGACTTAGGATCGGACTCAGTTCGATTTAGAGCAATGTATTCAGACGATTATTACGGTCAAGTCAGATATTCTTAAAAACTGCTTAACAAGTTGAAAAAGTGTGGTATAATATTCGTCAAAAGAGGTTGAAGAATGAATTATATCAATAATGAAAAGCTGTTAGCTGAAGTTAAAATCTATATCGAAACAGGAGAACAGACAGAGGAACTTGGCAGGATGCTTTTGCTTTTGGCAAAGCGATATTCAGACCGGGGGAGTTTTGCAGGTTATTCGTGGAAAGATGATATGATTTGTGAAGCGGTTTTCACATGTCTCAAGTACATGCACAATTTTAAATTGGACGTTGAAAAGCCTAATCCTTTCGCATACTTCAGTAGAATAATTCATAATTCTTTTCTGAATTATATTTCGAAACAGAAGACTCATTCAAAGATTAAAGATATTTGCTATAAAAATTTGGACTTTATAACTCCTGATGGATATTCAGATAATGAATGGACGTACTTTGATGTGTGTGGTATTGATTATCAATCTATCCGGGGGAACAAGAAAAAGAAAAAGAGGAAAAAGAAAAAAGTGGAAGAAACTGAATGCTAAATTGGGATAAATTGGGAGAAATTTGTGAAAAGATTACTTGTTACCGATACACACCTTGGACTATATTCGGATGCTGATGCATGGTTGAATATAGTTGTCGATTTTTTTAAGCATATCGTAAAGTACTGCTATAAAAACGATATCCATGAGATCATTCATTTGGGTGATTTCTTTGATAATCGCAAGAGCCTTAATACTAAGACTCAAAATGCGGCACATCGTATCGCTAAGATATTAGCGTTCAGGGATATTCATACCTACATAATAGTGGGAAATCATGACTGCTATTACAAGAATCAAATACACCCTAACACATTAGAATTATTCAGCAAATATGAAAACATTACTGTTGTTGATCAAGTCATAACATTGGATGGTGGTATTGTTCTTGTGCCTTGGAATGAGATACCCGAAAGGAGAGATGAGGATAAGTATTGTTTGGGTCATTTCGCTATAAAGGGCTTTCACATGAACGATTCATACAGGTGCAAGGATGGATTGGATCATGCCACATTCAAAGATTACGATAAGGTTCTATCAGGACACTTCCATACTCCCTCAAGTAATCACAATATTACCTATCTAGGTGCTCCGTATGGACAGACATTCCATGATGCAGGGGGGATTAGAGGGTTCCATACCTTTGAGGATGGAAAGCTTGAATTTATCGAATACAAGGACGCTCCTAAGTTTGTAAAGATACATACAACGGCTGAACCTTTAGATGAAAATTCTGTAACAGGAAACATTGTCAGAATAATATTCACAAAAGACTTTGGTACAGTTCAGAATCAACAGATAATCGACAATGTTCTTGAACATAAACCATTTCTGTATTCGGTGGACTTCACCAATATCAATTCTGATGAAGAAGCGGTCACTGAAGATGTGACAATGGAGAGCAAGGAACAAATTGTTGATCAATTCATTGACACCCAACAATTTCCGGTTAATATACAGATTAACATTCTAAAGTCCATGTTCAAGAAGATGATGGCTGAAGCAGGTAAGGGGTCAATTAAACAAAGATCGGCTGAAGGAACTAAGATAGAGTGCTTAGAGATAGGATTTAAGAACTTTCTCTCATTCGGTAGCAAGTGGCAGGACATACCCTTGCATAAGGGTGTGAACTTTGTTACAGGACTTGACATGGACAAGGGCAAATCGAATGGGGCCGGGAAATCATCATTCCTTGAGACCATACCTTTTGCGCTGTTCGGCAAAACGGCTAGGGATATCAGACAGGATCAAATAGTAAACTGGAAAAATAAGAAGAATTGTCAGGTTATTTTCCGATTTAAAATTAATGATAAGGTCTATGAGATTAACAGAAAGCTCAAGCCGGGGAAACTGGAAATCTATAAGGATGGCAGTCTAATAGATCAAGACGCTCATAAGGCTGATTATCAAGCCATGTTTGAAGATATATTCGGTATGGATGTTAAGATGTTCATGAGCTTAGTTCATTCGAATGTGAACAGTTCAGCTAATATAATGGGTATGAAAAAGGCCGATAAGCGGAAGTTTCTTGAAAGGATGTTCGGGCTTGAAATCTATTCAGACATGAACAAACTTTGTAATGAAAAGCTTAAAAGCATTGAGGAAAAGGACTACAAGCATCAAGTTGATTTTCAAGCGGCAAAGGAAAAGATTGAAACGGCTAAACGAACTAGGACTCAGTTCCAACTTGACATAAAGAGCAGACAGGCAGATATTGAAAACGTACAGGAGTCAGAAGAAGAACTCCAACGGCTGTTGGAGAATAATCCAAACTTGGATGAGGATGTAAAGAATCTTGAACAAGAAATAGATACCAAGAGAGAAGCTTTTCGTAAGGTTACATCTGAGTTCGACACATGGAAAGCTAAGTTGGACACTGAGGTTGAACATTTACAGAAGGAGATTAAGCAACTTGAAGATTTGGAAGAACAGCGGAAAAAGAATGAGCAAATACAAGCAAGGATTGAAAAGATACAAGAGAAAGCAGGTAAGATTGACAAGATTAAAGAGAAAATAATTGAGCAGGATGGGAACTATGCTCATCTTAGCAAAAAGGTTGAGGATGAAAATGAGAAGGTTTCGGAAGTCGAAAAGGAATTGGTTGAGCTTAGAACTAATCTGAAGACTACCGAAAAGAATCTTGAGCAATTAGCATCAGGCATATGTCCTACATGTGGACAGGACGTAACAGACCCACAAACTCATTATTCGAAAGAACGGACTTCTCTCAAGAGAAAGATTACCGCAAGAGAAAAGAAGCTTGAGAAGATCAAAACTGAAAGGTCAAGTCTTTCAGCGGCAAGAGATGATACGGCATTAATCATCAGGACTCTTGAGACCGCTAAGACGAAACTGTTAGAGTTGGAGAATCAACTCAAGGAAGCAGGTTCAGCGGAAAGGAAAGATGAGCTTGTCAGTGAAAAGAATGCAAAGATAGAGAAGATTCAAAAAGCCTTGACTCTTTACAATGAGAAAGATGGTAAGCATAGTGATGAGATGGAAGCTCTCAAGCATAAGCTTGAAGATTTGATGGCTGAACAGACACGTATCAATGCCAAGAAGAAAGACCTTGACATTATCAAGACTCAAGCGGCAGAGATTGAAAAGCATATCGAATCGCTTAGAGTTATGATCAAAGAGCAGGACGCTATAATAGATGAAGCGAAAAGCAAACAGAATACAATTGATTCTAAAATTGTTATGCTAAAGGGTATTGGTGATTATATCCGGGCAATCAAGAACATACTCAAGGATGAGAACATCAAGCAGTATACGATTAAACAGATTATCCCATACCTGAACAAACAGACGAATCATTATCTTTCTGAGGTCAATTACAGTTTTTATGTTGACATTGATGGATGGTTAGAGTTAGATATCAAAGGGCCGGGAATCCGTAATGCATCATATTATTCTCTATCGGGTGGAGAAAGAAGGGGAATCGACATTGCGCTTCAGCTATCCTTACTTGATATCGCAAGGACTCAGGCAGGTATATTCCCTGATCTATTAGTGTTCGATGAGCTATTGGACTCATCAATTGATGGCAGGGGAATCAATGAGCTAATGAAGATTGTCCGGGTTAAACAGAAAGAGTTCGATGGAAAGATTTTTATCATATCCCATAGAGATGAGATTGATAATGAGATGGTGGACTACCAATACAAGGTGGTCAAACAACATGGATACTCAAAGGTGATAACATAGGAACTATTATGCCTAAAAAGGAACTATTATTCTCTATAACTAAGAAGGACTTCACTATTCAGACCTTCAGAGCAGGTGGTAAGGGTGGACAGCATCAGAACAAGACAAATTCAGGTGTTCGAATTATCCACAATGACTCAGGAGCAAGGGGTGAATGTAGAAATCATAGAGAACAACATATAAATAAAAAAATAGCTATGCAGAGATTGACAAATAGTAAGGAGTTTAGGATTTGGGTCAATCGGAAAGCTCAAGAAGTCATAGAGGGTAAGCGTTTAGAAGAAAAAGTTGAGGAACAAATGACTCCCGAAAATCTTAAAATTGAGGTCAAGGATGAGAAAAATAGATGGGTTCGGGGCAATCCTGAAGCTCTCTAAAATGTCGTTAAATGAATTTTTTAAAAAAAATTTATAAATATATTAGGGGGATGTAATATGTCAGATTTTTTTAAGGACTTACAAGATAAAATCACTAAAAATGTGAAAGGTGTTCATGCTTCTGTCATGTCTCAAAGTGAGATTGCAGGAGAGAAATTTTCTGTCATGACTCCATGCTATGACTTGAACAGAATCCTTTCGGGTTCTACTAGAAGCGGTATCAAGTCAAGGAATCTGATGGGAATTATTGGGCCTGAACATACAATGAAATCATCGTTCATGGTTCTATGTATGGTCAATGCTCAAAGAGAAGGTAAGAAAGCAATTATTATTGATACGGAAGGTGGTTGTGATGATCCGTTTTGTCAGAGATGGGGCCTTAATACTGATGAAGTTTTTTATGTCTATACTCCTTGGATTGATGAGATAATGCCTATCCTTGCACAAATCAAAGAATCAGGTGAAACTGATTTAGTCATTGGTCTTGATTCGGTAGGTGGTATTCAAAGACTGAAGGCTTATGAGGATGCTTTAGGTGGTGATGTGAAGGCCGATCAAGGGTTACTTCAAAAAGATATTAAGGCAATGCTCAAACTGTACTTGAATATTTGTATAGGTCAAAACTCAATCGGTATCACAACAGGTCATTATTATGGCAATCCGAATGATCCTTATAATTCTGAACAAATTGGTGGTGGGAAGGCAATGAGATTGTTACCTAGCATTCTTGTGACATTGAAAAAGAATCCATTGTTTGAATTTCCGAATAAAAAAGGTAAGGAAAGAGGGGCAATTATCGGTAACTCAATTAAAGCAAGCACTGTTAAGAACAGAGGATATCCCCCCTTCCAAGAAGCTGATGTAATGATAGACTATACACATGGGGTTCTGCCATTTGCCGGGATACTTGATCTTGCTATCAAGGCCGATATCGTTCAGCAAAATGGAGCATGGTATTCAATGGGTGATGAGAGATTAGCGCAAGGCCGAATCAAAGCAATGAAGGAACTTGAAAATCACCCTGAAGTCTTGGATAAAATTGATAAATGGTTAGAGGATACAGGATATTCAAGTCACAGTGAAGAAGTTGAAAGAGCAGAACAGATGATTCAGACTGAAGAAGAAGCTAAAGAGCCTAAGAAGATCAAGGGGAAGAAAGATGGAACTACTGATTAAAAAACTGGTTGCTGATGCTGAAATTCCAAGATACATGACTGATGGTGCGGTTGCATTCGATATTCAGTCAATTGATTACTATACGGTATATAGAACAGTTACGATGATCCATACAGGACTTGCTTTTGCTATCCCTGAAGGGTATGAGATAAGCATAAGACCAAGAAGCGGATTATCATTGATGTATCCAAACTACATAGCAAATTCACCGGGAACTATTGACTCTGATTACCGGGGGGAGATAGTTGTTCCTGTTATCAATCTCACTGAATCGAAATGGGAGATTGCCAAAGGAGACAGAATAGCTCAATGTATTGTTTCTGAGGTTGCAAGATGTTATTTCAAAGAGGTCGATAAGCTACCTAAGACCGAAAGGGATGCAGGTGGATTTGGACATACAGGAGTTTGATATGAGAAAAACAGAATTTATGAAAATGAAAGAGATTGACGAATATGATAAGGAAAATGAGATAGCTAAACTAAATGTAGGGGATAAGTTTCTCTATGGAAGAAACATGGTCAATCAAAAACAGGTCAAGAAAGTTGGTGAAGACATTTCTTATTTTACTATCATTAAGAAGACTCCTAATGGTGCAGAGTACGGAAGTGTTTTTGATATAATGGAAAAAGACAAGGGGGATGTAAAAAATGAGTGAATTAATGAAAGATAAATTTGGTAACACTGTATTACCCGAAAACATGAACAGAGACAGATTTAAACCTCAAGGTATCGGTCTCTACAAAATTCGGTATGAGATGGATGTGGTCAATAGCACAAGAGACCATAACTATGTTGCAGGTATCATAGCTAACAATAACAAGGAAGCTGTTGATACCTTAGTGGCTTTTGCCGCTAAAAAGGTTACGGGTTTCAAGGGCCTAAGAATCGCTGAAGTTGGGTTCGAAGGACTTGTCCATGATCTATCTCCTGAAATCAGAGAGATGATTGTCAAGACTGCTATCCTGAATGGGGAAGTTGTAAGCAAGTCTGATTATGATGCTCTCTTAGAGGAAGGAAAAAAGAGTACTAAAAAGAGTATTATTCCGAAAGACAAGAAAAAGGAGTAAACCATGATAGGGATATTATCAGACCGTACTGATGATATTTTCCTAGACAAATTGGATTTACCTTTTAAAACTGTTGATACATTCGATCCTAAGAATCCGTTGAATGTTGATGGTCTCTTTATTGATTGGGTTCCTAAGACACCTGCATATGAAGATGCTTGGATGAAACAGGCATCTTTGTTGCAGGGTAATATCAAAACAGGTATGCCAATAGTCATATTTGATAGGGGAATATCACTAACAGAGAAGGAAGTAAAGTGGTGTAGGAAATTTAATACTTATCTATTTGAACCTGCCTTGAACAGCGGCAGGACAGGATTCGATTACCTTCCTGAATGGACAAGTGCGCTTGAAATAAATCTTGATGATGAAGACAGGGAGTATGACTTAGTTTATTCATCTCCCAATGTTGAGTATTATCTAAAGGAATTCGAAAGATGGTTCAAAGAGTTCTCAAGGCTATTTCCCGATAAAAAAGTAGCTTTCTCATCTTACAAAAAGATGAGCGATTTCAAAATTGGGGAATACAAGGATGAGAATCTTGTCATGGGTAGCTATCCTCTATTCAATGAGGGTAATTTTACGGTTGCGATTGATGTGGACTTATCTTACCAAATAGGGTACTTAAATCCACTTTATTTTTTCGCAATGGTCTCAGGTTGTCTTCCTATACTACCTATAGATCATAAATATTTTCATGGGATGTTCAAAAACCTAATAGCAAAAGACATAAAGGAATTGGAGTATTATGTCTCATTGTACTGGAAGGTAAAGAACGTCATAATAGAGGAAATATTTGACAGGGTAAAAACCGAATGGCCCGAATTCACCGTAGATCATGCCGCTAGCGTAATCAGGAATTGCTATGAATAACATTGAATTGAATCAGCTAAAGAGGGATTTGAAGAAGTTCTTTGGATACTCAGATGAGCAGGTAGAGGATATTAGCACGTTCTCAGAAGGTAAGCTTAAAAATCTGAAAAATGATATCAATAAAATCAGGGATAAGCAATATGAAAAGTCTCAAGCGGCTGATTTTGTCAGAAAGCAGATGAGCAAGAGGATTCATAGGATTTTTGATTCACACCCCGGATTGGCATCAATGCCTAAAGTTAGACAGGCACCACAAAAGCCGAATTTCGAACAACCAAAGGTACGAAAGATAGAAGTGAAGGACAAGCCAAAGATTCTTTTTATATGTGATGTAAGAGGATGGGCATGGTGGATCAAATCTCAATACTTGAAGAAGTATTTACCCGAATACGATATTGACATTGTAGCGGTCATAGGTGAAAACTCCATTCCATATAATAAGATCAATCAAAGGAAATATGACCTATATTTCACGTATGGATACTCATATATTGACTTCCTGTATCAGGTTCCGAAGTTTAAGAAGGCAACAGGGGTCACTGCTCATAGGGCAAAGCACATGATATTCCCGAAAATGAAAAAAGCAGGTCATGTCCATGCAAATAGCATGATGCTATTAAATGAGCTTGTGAATATGGGGTTTCATAGAGCATTCTACCTGCCGAATGGGGTTGATGAGGAATTATTCAAGCCGATCAAGCCGATTAGGAAAGATGGAGAATTGATAGTAGGTCATGTTGGAAAGGAATGTAAGCGCAAAGGCCAAAAAGAGTACATTCTTCCTGCTATACAAATGACAGGGGTTAGAAGCGTTACCAACATGAAGACATATCAGGACAAGATACCTCATACTGAAATGCCAAGAGTCTATAATCAGATGGATGTGTTCTTAGTTGCTTCAATTGAAGATGGCACACCGAATCCTGCCTTAGAAGCGGCTAGTTGTGGCAGACCTATCATATCAAATGCCATTGGAAATATGCCTGAACTAATAGTTGATGGTTACAACGGCTTTATAGTGCCAAAAAAGATTGGTGCGTATGCAGAGAAGATAAGGTACTTCAAAGAGAACAGGGATGAGCTAATCAGAATGGGCAATAACGCAAGAAAGTCTATCCTTGAAGGGTGGACTTGGAAAATTCAAGCTGAAAATTACAGGAAAATGTTTGAAGACATTTTCGATAGGAAATAATTATGTCGATACTATGTGAAGAATGTGGTGCTCTGCTACTTGATGGAGAGATAGAAGAATCTAAGGACAGAGAGATAGAAATGAACCTATGCTATGACTGCATGGATGAAATGGATGAGGAATAGGAAAAAACTTTTTGAAAAA
>JAAUYK010048657.1_pt1 | contig 58114 bp, 53 predicted proteins | sample 7278021 | NCBI WGS metagenome assembly JAAUYK01 (sample SAMN14350223, study PRJNA611818) | marine sediment metagenome | isolation source: surface marine sediment (1.8m) | place: French Polynesia: Moorea | collected 2018-08
AACCGCCTGGGCGAAGAAGGCGAGGGCTTCAAGATCGCCATGTCGGGCCTCGACGGCGGCCGCCTCAACATCGGCGCCTGCTCGCTCGGCGCCGCCCGCGCCTGTCTCGACGCGGCGCGCGCGCACCTCGGCGTGCGCAGCCAGTTCGGCCGCAAGCTCTCCGAGTTCCAGGCGCTGCAGTTCAAGGTGGCCGACATGGCGACCGAGCTGGAAGCCGCCCGCCTGCTGCTCTACCGGGCGGCCGACGCCCTCGACCGGGGCGAACCCGAGGCGACCCAGTTCTGCGCCATGGCCAAGCGCCTGGCGACCGACACCGGCTTCGAGGTCTGCAACGCGGCGCTGCAGCTGCACGGCGGCTACGGCTATCTGCGCGACTACCCGATCGAGCGCCACCTGCGCGACGTCAGGGTGCACCAGATCCTGGAAGGCACCAACGAGATCATGCGGCTGATCATCGCCCGGCGGCTGCTCGGCGACTGACCCCCCGAAGACGACAAGGACTGGAGAGACCGAGCATGAGTGCCGAGCCCGAACTGCTGATCGAACGGCGCGGACCCCTGGTCGTGGTGACGCTGAACCGGCCCAAGGCGCTCAACGCGCTGAGCCGCGCCATGTGCCTCAAGATCTTCGATCTCTTGGGCAGGTGGGACGAGGACCCCGGTGTCGCCGCCGTGGTAATCCGCGGCGCCGGCGAGCGGGCCTTCTGCGCCGGCGGCGACGTGGTCGCAATCTACCAGTCGGCGCGCGGCGACGGCCGTGCCGCGGCCGAGTTCTTTCACGCCGAGTACCGCATGAACCGGGCACTCTTCCACTTCTCCAAGCCGGTCATCTCCCTGGTCGACGGGCTGGTGATGGGCGGCGGCGTGGGGATCTCGGCGCACGGCAGTCACTGGGTCGCGACCGAGCGCACGCTCTTCGCCATGCCCGAGACCGGCATCGGCCTGTTTCCCGATGTCGGCGGCTCCTACTTCCTGCCGCGGCTGCCGGACTCGCTCGGCACCTACCTCGGCCTTACCGGTGCGCGGATCAAGGCGGCGGATTGCCGCTTCACCGGCATCGCCAGCGACTACGTCGAGGCGGCGGGCATGGACGCGCTGGTCGAAGCCCTGGCCGCCGCCGACTGGTCGGACGATCTCGACGCCACCGCGACGCAGGTGCTGTCCGAGGCGGCCGGGGAGCCGGGATTGGCGCCGCTCGCCGAGCACGGCGCGGCGATCGCCCGCTGCTTCTCGCAGGACACGGTAGCGGCGATCCTGGCCGCGCTCGAGGCCGAAGGCTCGGCCTGGGCGGAGGAGACGCGTCGGGGGCTGCTGGAGCGCTGCTCGCCGACCAGCCTGAAGCTCACCCTGCGCCAGCTGCGTCAGGGGCTCGCGCTCGACTTCGACCAGGCCATGGTGATGGAGTACCGCCTTGCCCGGGCCTGCGTCGCCGGCCACGACCTCGCCGAGGGCATCCGCGCGGCCGTGATCGACAAGGACCGGGCGCCCAAGTGGCGGCCGGCAAAGCTCGAGGAGGTGACCGACGAGATGGTCGCCGCCCATTTTTCCCCGCGCGACGACGGCGACCTGACATTCGACTAGGCCGGTTCCGCGGCGCTGCCCGGTTTTTCGCCGCTTTCCCGCCACATCCGCGCCATGCGCGCCGCCTTACCCTGAAACGTATTTCCGCAATGCACAGGGAAGGTTTGTCATGCGAGCAACAAGAGCGCCTCTCATTCCGCTTGCCTTATTCACCGCGCTGATCCCACTCGGCTGCGCCAACGACGAGAACGCCTACAGCCGGCCCGCGATCCAGTCCCCGGCCGCGCCGGCGACGTCCCGCTTCCAAGACGCCGGGCGGGAGGCGGCCGGCGGAGAGCGCTACCAGGCTTTCGAGGATCACCGGGAGGCGCGCGTTCTCGAGCAGCCGGTTTCGACCTTCAGCGTCGATGTCGACACAGGTGCCTACGCCAACATCCGGCGCATGCTTGAAGCCGGCAGCATGCCGCCGCGCGACGCGGTCCGTGTCGAGGAGTTGATCAACTACTTCCCCTACGACTATCCCGCGCCCCGCCGTCTCGACCGGCCGTTCAGCGTGACAGCCGACGTGACGCCGACGCCCTGGGACCAGGAGAGCTACCTGATGCGCATCGGCATCAAGGGTTACGAGGTGCAACGCGATCAGAGGCCCGCCGCCAACCTGGTCTTCCTGGTCGACGTATCGGGCTCGATGGCCTCGGCCGACAAGCTGCCGCTGCTGGTGCGTTCCCTGAAGATGCTGGCTGGGGAGCTCACGGCCCGGGACCGCATCGCCCTGGTGGTCTACGCGGGCTCCACGGGGGTCGTCCTGGAGCCGACATCGGGCGCCCGCAAGGACCGGATCTTCCAGGCGCTGGATAGCCTGCGGGCCGAGGGCAGCACGGCCGGCGGCGCCGGGCTGGCGCTGGCCTACCGCACCGCCGGCCGGGGCTGGATCGAAGGCGGGATCAACCGGGTCATCTTGGCGACCGACGGCGATTTCAACGTCGGTGTGAGCGATGTCGAAGCGCTGAAGCGCATGATCGAGGAGAAGCGCGACAGCGGCATAGCGCTGACCACCCTGGGGTTCGGAACCGGCAACTACAACGAGCACCTGATGGAGCAGCTGGCCGACGTGGGCAACGGCAACTACGCCTACATCGACCGCCTCAGCGAGGCCCGGAAGGTGCTTGTCGAGTCGCTCAATGCGACCCTCCTGACCATCGCCGAGGACGTTAAGGTGCAGGTCGAGTTCAACCCTGCGGTGATCTCGTCCTACCGGCTGATTGGCTACGAGAACCGCGCGCTGAAGCCGCGCGACTTCGGCGACGACCGGGTCGACGCCGGCGAGATCGGCGCTGGTCACGCGGTAACGGCACTCTACGAGATCAAGCTGGCGGTGCATGGCCGTGCCTGGAGCGAGCCGCTCCGCTACCGCGACGCCTGGAAGACAGTCATCTGGGAGCCGATGCACCCGGTCTCCGCCGAGTTCGCCTTCGTCGCGCTCCGTTACAAGAGTCCGGAAGGCGGTCCCAGCCGGGTGATCGAGCAGCCGCTGTCGGCCGCGCTGCTGCACGACGTCGGCGACTGGAACTCGGCGGACCTGCGTTTCGCCGCGGCCGTCGCCGCCTTCGGTCAGATCCTGCGGGGCGGCCAGCTCGAGGGCTTCCGCTACGATGACGTCGTCGAACTCGCCCGCTCGGCACTGGGCGAGGACCACGAGGGTTACCGCGCCGGTTTCGTCGACCTGGTGCAAGTCGCGGCAGCGCTCGACGAGAGATGAGGCGACCAGGGTCTTAGGTTTGGCGCTGTCGCGGGGCCTGAACCGCGACAGCGTCGGCTCTTTTGTCTAAGCTGCCGGCGCAGGGAGTGATCCGAGGGGGAGAGAACCATGGCATCGATCGCATTCATCGGTCTCGGCAACATGGGCGGGCCCATGGCCAGGAACCTGGTCGCGGCCGGACACGGCGTGACCGGGTTCGATGTCGTGCCGGCGGCGGTCGAGGCGGCCGCCGCGGCCGGGGTGAAGAGCGCGGCCAGCGCCGCCGACGCGGTCGCCGGCGCCGAGGTGGTGGTCACCATGCTGCCGGCCGGCGAACACGTCCGGAGCAGCTATCTCGGCCCGGAGGGGCTGGTCGCCAAGGCGGCGTCGGGCAGCCTGATGATAGACAGTTCGACCATCGACGTGGCCAGCGCCCGCGCGGTCCACGAGGCCGCTGCCGCGGCCGGCCACCTGATGATCGACGCGCCGGTTTCCGGCGGGGTGGCGGGCGCCGACGCAGGCACCCTGACCTTCATGTGCGGCGGGCCGGAGGCCGCCTTCGAGCGGGCCAAGCCCTTCCTGGAGATCATGGGCCGCAACGTGGTCCACGCCGGCGGTCCCGGAACCGGCCAGGCCGCCAAGGTCTGCAACAACATGATCCTGGGCATCACCATGGTCGGCATCTCCGAGGCCTTCAACCTGGCCGAGGGCCTGGGTCTGGAGCACCGCAAGCTGTTCGACATCAGCTCGGTCTCCTCGGGCTCCTGCTGGGCCATGTTGAATCACCTGCCGGTGCCGGGAATCGTTGAGACCTCGGCCGCCAACCGGAATTACCAGCCGGGCTTCGCCGCCGCGATGATGCAGAAGGACCTGAAGCTGTCCCAGACCGCCGCGAGCGAGGCCGGGGTCGCGACGCCATTGGGCGCCGCAGCGGCCGCCCTCTACACGGTTATGGTAAACAGCGGGCAGGGCGAGCTCGACTACTCGGCGATCATCAGATTGATCGCAGGAAAGTGAGCCTGTCCAGGGAATTAGGCGTAAATTTAGCGCGTTTAAGCGCTCTTTAACCGACCTGAGACTACCATGATTTTGGTTTCACCCAGCGGTGATCCGAGCAGGAACCAATGAGTCGTGGGAGTCGGTCGTGAAGACAGCATACCTGGAAACGATTTCGCTAATCGAACGCCTGCACCGCCAGTGCCTCGAAGTCGTCAAGGCTGAGCTTGACCGCATCGGCGTCCGCGACCTGAACAACGTCCAGGCGCTGATCCTGTTCAACATCGGCGAGGAGGAGCTGACGGTGGGCGAGCTGACCCAGCGCGGCTACTACCTGGGTTCGAACGTCTCCTACAACGTCAAGAAGATGGTCGAGAACGGCTATCTGATCCAGGAGCGCTCGCCCCACGACCGCCGGTCCTTCCACGTCCGGGCCGCCGAGAAGGGCCTGGCCATCTCGCGCCAGCTCGACCAGCTGTTCCAGGCCCAGTCGGGGATGCTCGACGACGCCCAGCTCTCTGCGGACACCCTCGACGGCGCCAATTCCACGCTGCGGCGCCTCGGCCAATTCTGGGCCACGCCGCACCGCTACGGCGTCGCCAGTCCGGCCGCCGCGTAGAGACACTGCGGACGGCGCAGCCGTCCTTTCTCAGCGATCATTCGTCAACCAACCAGGTGACGGCTCGGGTCGATCCGAGCCGTTCGCGTGGGCGCTACCCGCCTGGAACCGGCGGTCAGCCGGTGAAGGCCTGGAGTCCGGTCTGGGCCCGGCCCAGTATCAGGGCGTGGATGTCGTGCGTGCCCTCGTAGGTATTCACCGCCTCCAGGTTCATGACGTGGCGGATTACGTGGTACTCGTCTGCCACGCCGTTTCCGCCGTGCATGTCGCGCGCCGTTCGTGCGATCTCCAGGGCCTTGCCGCAGGAGTTGCGCTTGCACAGCGAGATGATCTCGGGGGCGGCGCGCCCCTCGTCGAGCAGACGTCCGAGCCGCAGCACCGCCTGGAGCCCGACCGCGATTTCCGTCTGCATGTCGGCGAGCTTCTTCTGGATCAGCTGGTTGGCGGCCAGGGGCCGGCCGAACTGCTTGCGGTCGAGGGTGTACTGACGGGCCGCGTGCCAGCAGAACTCCGCCGCCCCCAGGGCGCCCCAGGAGATGCCGAAGCGCGCCTTGTTGAGACAGCCGAACGGGCCCTTCAGCCCCTCGACGCCGGGCAGCAGGTTCTCTTCCGGCACGAAGACCTCGTCCATGACGATCTCGCCGGTGACCGAGGCGCGCAGCGAGAACTTGCCTTCGATCTTCGGGGTCGAGAGGCCCTCCATGCCGCGCTCCAGGATGAAGCCGCGGATCTTGCCGTCGGGGTCGCTCTTGGCCCAGACGATCAGGATGTCGGCCACCGGGGAGTTGGTGATCCACATCTTGCTGCCGGTGATGCGGTAACCGCCGTCGACCTTGCGGGCGCGGGTCTTCATGCCGCCGGCATCCGAGCCGTGGTCCGGCTCGGTCAGCCCGAAGCAGCCGACCAACTCGGCCGTGGCCAGCCGCGGCAGATACTTGCGGCGGTGCTCCTCGGTGCCGTAGGCGAAGATCGGGTGCATGACCAGGCTGGACTGGACGCTCATGGCCGAGCGGTAGGCGCTGTCGACCCGCTCGACCTCGCGTGCGATCAGGCCGTAGCTGACGTGGTTGACGCCGGCGCCGCCGTAGGCTTCGGGAATGGTCGGCCCGAGCAGCCCGAGCTCGCCCATCTCGCGCATGACTTCGGGGTCGAAGCGTTCGTGGCGGTTGGCTTCGAGGATCCGGGGCATGAGCTTGTCCTGGCAATAGTCGCGCGCCGCGTCGCGCAGCATGCGCTCCTCCTCGTTCAGCTGGTCATCGAGCAGCAGCGGGTCTTCCCAGGCGAAGCTCGCTTTGGTGGACGCGGGGGCGGCGGCCGGTGCGGTCTGCACAGCGCTTTCGGCGGCGGACATCTTTGAACCTCTCGGAATGCTGGTCTTGAGCCGCCGCTATCATAGTCGATTGCCCTTGGCGGAAAAGCATCAAGCAACAAGGCACGGTGCGGCGGCGTTAACGATTTCTTGAAATCGGCCCGAAAGGATCGGCCCCATGCCCCGGCTCCCCACCTCCCAGTTGCAGGAAGTCCTGATCGAATTCCACCCGGTCGGCGCCTACGTCAAGGTCTCGGCGGTCGATCCAGTTTCCCTGACCGAAGTGTCGATCGTCGGCGATCCCGCGGCAGGCGAGGAAGCCCTGCAGCGTCAGGCCATCCGCAAGCTCGAGTTCGTGCTGGGGCGCAAAGCCGGCCAGACCAACGGCGGCGGCCCGCGCCGATACCGCTAGGAGATCGGCGGAACCCTGCCAACCGAGCGGTTCAGCGGCGCCCGCCGCGCTTCTTGGCGTCCCGGCCGAGACCGATCTTCTTGGCGAAGTCCGAGCGCTGCCGGGCGTAGTTCGGCGCCACCATCGGGTAGTCGGCGGGCAGCCCCCATTTGCTCCGGTACTCCTCGGGCGACATGTCGTAGGTGGTCCTGAGATGCCGCTTCAGCATCTTCAGCTTTTTCCCGTCCTCCAGACAGACGATGTAATCGGGGGTCACCGAGCGCCGGATCGAGACCGCCGGCTTCTGCTCCTCCGGCTTGGGGGAGGGCGCTCCGTTCAAGTTCGAGAGCGAACCGTGGACAGTCTCGATGACGCTGCCGAGCTCGGCCGTCTTTAAAGTATTATTTCTTACATAGGCGGCTACGACGTCCGAAGTCATGCGCAGTAACTCCGCCGGAGATACCAAGTCCCCTTCATTTGAGGTCATTGCTTGCACTCTTGCAAAAATTTCATTGTCAAGTTTTCGAAAGTACACCTGAATTCCTTTGTGTCAAACGAAAATCGAGCGAAACCAAATAATGATTTATTTCCTTGCAAATGATCGCCTTACAGGGCGCAAGGAAAAATCAGTAGAAACCTCTGGTGAGAAAGAGACCGGGGCACAAGGCCCAATATAGCGCAAAAACAGTGCTTGGTTGGGGGTGGGGTCTTTCCCGTCGGGCCGCGCCGATCGCCGACGGCTCTTCTCGCCCTCCGCCCCGCCGGCACGCGGCCGATCCAACAGCTAGTGGCGGGCTTTCGCGGGCACGTCACATATGGTAGCGTCCCGCGTCCTGCCGGGGTGCGCGGGCTTCAGCCCGGCTGCCGAGACGGTCTCGGGTGCGGCAGTCAGGATCGTGACATGACCGAAAAGCCGATTGCCATCGCGTCCGACCATGCGGGCTTTCAAATGAAGACTCTGCTCGCGGCGGAAATCCGCGCGCTCGGGCGCGACGTATTGGATATGGGGACAGACACTCTCGACTCGGTCGACTATCCGGATTTCGCCGCGGCGGTCGCTCAGGCGATCGGCGCCGGTCGGGCCGAGGTGGGCGTCTTGGTCTGCGGAACGGGGATCGGCATCGCCATGGCCGCCAATCGCCACCGCGGAATCCGGGCGGCGGTCTGTCACGACGAGACCTCCACGCGCTTGGCGCGGCAACACAATGATGCCAATGTCTTGGCGCTGGGGGAACGATTGATCGGGTCCGAGGTGGCGAAGGGCTGTCTCAGGACCTTTCTCGAGACCGAGTTTGAAGGCGGCCGCCACGAGCGGCGGATCGCCAAGATCGACTCATTTGAGACCGCGTAAGGTCAGGAGACTAGAGGGAACGACCATGAGCCTAGCAGATGCCCGCGAATTCGTAGACGGCGGCTTCTTCTCCGCCAGCCTCGCCGAGAGCGACCCGGAACTCGCCGCCGCTGTTCGCGCCGAGTTGCAGCGCCAGCAGGAGCAGATCGAGCTGATCGCCTCCGAGAACATCGTCTCCAGCGCCGTTCTGGAGGCCCAGGGCTCGGTGCTGACCAACAAATACGCCGAAGGCTATCCGGGGCGCCGCTATTACGGCGGCTGCGAGTTCGTCGACGTGGCCGAGCAGCTCGCGATCGACCGGGTCAAGAAGCTGTACAGCTGCGAGTTCGCCAACGTGCAGCCTCACTCTGGCGCGCAGGCCAACCAGTGCGTCATGCTGGCGCTCTGCAAGCCGGGCGACACCATCCTCGGGATGTCGCTCTCGGCGGGCGGACACCTGACCCACGGCGCCGCGCCCAATCTCTCTGGCAAGTGGTTCAATGCGGTACAGTACGGCGTGCGCAAGGAGGACGGCCTGATCGACTTCGACGAGGTCGAGGCGCTGGCCAGGGAGCACAAACCGCGCATGATCATCGCCGGCGGTTCGGCCTATCCCCGGATCATCGACTTCGAGCGCTTTGCGCGCATCGCCAAGGAGGTCGGCGCGCTGTTCCACGTCGACATGGCCCACTTCTCAGGCCTGGTGGCCGCCGGCGTGCATCCCAGCCCGCTGCCGCACGCCGACGTCGTGACCTCGACCACCCACAAGACGCTGCGCGGCGGCCGGGGCGGCATGGTGCTGACGAACGACCTGGACATCGGCAAGAAGATCAATTCCGCGCTCTTCCCGGGCCTTCAGGGCGGCCCCCTGATGCACGTGATCGCGGCGAAGGCGGCGGCCTTCGGCGAGGCGCTGAAGCCCAGTTTCCGGGCCTACTGCAGCACGGTCGTCGAGAACGCCAAGGTGCTCGCCTCGGTCCTCGTGGAGAACGGCTGCGACATGGTCTCCGGCGGCACCGATACCCACCTCATGCTGGTCGACCTGCGGCCCAAGGGGCTCACCGGCCGGGACGCCGAGCTCAGCCTCGACCGGGCCGGCATCACCTGCAACAAGAACGGCGTGCCCTTCGATCCGGAGAAGCCGATGGTGACCTCGGGCATCCGTCTGGGCACACCGGCGGCGACCACCCGCGGCTTCGGGCCGGCCGAGTTTCGCAAGGTCGGCGAGCTGATCAGCCAGGTGCTCGACGGGCTCGCGGCCAATCCCGAAGACAACGGGGCCACGGAGGCGGCGGTGCGCGAGGAAGTCCGCGCCTTGTGCCGGCGGTTCCCGATCTACCCCAACCTCTAGGGGACAACTGAAGCCGATCGCCTAGTAGAGCCCAGTCACGATGCGCTGCCCGTTCTGCGGAAACGAAGACACGCAGGTCAAAGACTCGCGGCCGACGGAGGACAACTCCGCGATCCGTCGGCGGCGGCAGTGCCCCAACTGCGGCGCCCGCTTCACCACTTTCGAGCGGGTCCAGCTGCGCGAGCTGACGGTGGTCAAGACCACCGGCCAGCGGCAGGCCTTTGACCGGGACAAGCTTCTTCGCTCGATGAACATCGCGCTGCAGAAGCGTCCGGTCGATGGCGAGCGCATCGAACGGGTCGTCAACAGCATCGTGCGCCGTCTTGAGAGCTCGGGCGAAGCGGAGATCAAGAGCCAGGTGATCGGCGAACTGGTCATGGACGCCCTGGCCAGCCTCGACCAGGTCGCCTACGTCCGCTTCGCCTCGGTCTATCGAAACTTCCATGAAGTTCGTGACTTCGAGGCCTTTATTGAGAAGCTCGGCGGCGAAGACGGCGACTGACAAACAGGACCGGAGCCACATGGCGGCGGCGCTGGCTCTGGCCAGGCGCGGCCTCGGGCAGGTCGCGCCCAATCCGGCGGTCGGCTGCGTCCTGGTCCGCGACGGCCGTGTCGTCGGACGCGGCTGGACCCAGCCGGGCGGGCGCCCCCATGCCGAGACCGAGGCGCTGCGGCGGGCCGGCGACGCCGCACGGGGCGCCACGGCTTACGTATCCCTGGAGCCCTGTTCTCACCACGGCAAGACCCCGCCGTGCTGCGACGCTCTGATCGCTGCCGGCGTCACGCGCTGTCTGATCGCCCTGGAAGATCCGGATCCGCGGGTCGCCGGCGCGGGGACCGCGGCGCTTCGGGCGGCGGGCCTCGAGGTCTCGGTCGGGCTGCTGGCCGAGGCGGCCGCCGAGGTCAACGCCGGCTACCTCCTACGCCAGACCGAAGGGCGGCCGCTCGTAACCCTCAAGCTCGCCACGACCCTGGACGGCCGGATCGCCACCGCCGAGGGCGAGAGCCGCTGGATCACCGGACCCGAGGCCCGGGCGCGCGGCCACCTGCTCCGCGCGCGGCACGACGCGGTTATGGTCGGCGGCGCGACGGCGCTCCTGGACGATCCTCGCCTGGACGTGCGGCTGCCCGGCTTGGCCGGCCGCAAGCCCCTGCGCATCGTTCTGGACAGTCGGCTCCGACTGCCCCTGGAGCACGACCTGGTCGCCCGCAGCCGGGTCCAGGCGACCCTGGTGGTCGCCACGGATACCGCCGACGAGGCGGCGGCCGCCGCCGTTACCGCGGCCGGCTGCGAGGTGCTGCGCCTGGCGGCGGACGATGGCGGCCATCCCTGCCTGGTCGGCCTGCTCGAGGCGCTCGGCCAACGCGGCCTCAACAGCCTTCTGGTCGAGGGCGGGGGACGGCTGGCGGCAGCCTTGCTGCGCCGGGATCTGGTCGATCGCCTCGTTTGGTTTCGCGCGCCCAAGATCATCGGCGGCGACGGCACAAGCGCGGTAGCGGCGCTGGGCCTGGCCGGCCTTGACGGCGCGCCCCGCTTCGAGCTGGTCGAGAGCGGCCAGGCCGGCGACGATGGGGTGGAAACCTACCGCCGCTGCCTATAGGTATTCCGCCATGTTCACGGGAATCATCACCGACCTTGGGCGGGTCCGGGAAGTCGAGAAGCGCGGCGATACGCGCTTCACGCTGGAGACGGCCTACGACACCGGGGCGATCGAGCTGGGCGCGTCGATCGCCTGCTCGGGGACCTGCCTGACCGTGGTCGACAAGGGCCCGGGCTGGTTCGCGGTCGACGCCTCAGCCGAGACCCTCGGCCTGACCACCCTTGGCGACTGGACGCCGGGCCGCGTGGTCAACCTCGAACGCGCGCTCTGCATGGGCGACGAGTTGGGCGGCCACCTGGTCTCCGGCCATGTCGACGGGACGGCGACCCTGATCGACCGGGCGCCCGAAGGCGATTCCCTGCGGCTGCGCTTCCGGGCACCGCCGGCGCTGGCGGGCTTCGTCGCGTCCAAGGGCTCGCTGGCGCTCGACGGGGTCTCGCTGACGGTTAACGAGGTCGGGGACGAGGCGGACGGCGCGGTCGTTTTCGGCGTCAACATCATTCCCCATACAGCGGAGCGGACCACCCTGGGCAGCCTCGAGGCGGGCGTGCGCGTGAACCTGGAAATCGACCTCCTGGCGCGCTACGTTCAGCGGCTTTTGAACAGGGCGTAGAAGATGGCGAAGCCGCAGTTGGACCCTTGGCGGGTCACCTTCCGGGAGCTTGTGTCCCCGATCGACGCGATCATCGAAGAGGCGCGCAACGGGCGCATGTTCGTGCTGGTCGACGACGAGGATCGCGAGGACGAGGGCGACCTGGTGATCCCGGCCCAGATGGCGACGCCGGAGGCGATCAATTTCATGGCCAAGTTCGGACGCGGCCTGATCTGCCTCGCCATGACCAGGGAACGGGTCGACCAGCTGCAGCTGCCCCTCATGGCCCAGCGCAACGAGTCGCGCCACCAGACCGCCTTCACCGTGTCGATAGAGGCCCGCGAAGGGGTGACCACCGGCATCTCGGCGCCCGACCGGGCCCATACGATCGCCACCGCGATCGACCCGTCCAAAGGCAACGAGGACATCGTGACGCCAGGCCACGTCTTTCCCCTGGTGGCCCGCGACGGCGGCGTCCTGGTGCGGACCGGGCATACCGAGGCCGCGGTCGATATCGCCCGGCTCGCCGGGATGACCCCGGCCGGCGTCATCTGCGAGATCATGAACGACGACGGCGGCATGGCCCGGCGCGACGACCTGATCGCGTTCTGCCAGCGCCACGGGCTTAAGATCGCGACGATCGCCGATCTGATCGCCTATCGCCGACGTCACGACCGGATCGTGGAGCGCCGGGCCGAGACGTGCTTCACGAGCCGCTACGGCGGCAATTTCAACATGGCCGTCTACGTCAACACGGTCGCCTATGCCGAGCACCTGGCGCTGTGGAAGGGCGACCTATCGTCCGACGAGCCGGTTCTGGTCCGCATGCACGCGGTCAATGTCCTCAACGACGTGCTAGGCCGGGAAGAGGGCAGCAAGGGCGGCGAGCTGCACCAGTCCATGCGGATGATCGAGAAGGCCGGACGCGGCGTCGTGGTTTTGATCAGAGAGCCCTCGCCGAAGAGCCTGCTGAACTTCGTGCAGGCCAGCATGCAGGGGACCCAAGGGCCGCGGGAGGAGTTGCGCGACTATGGTGTCGGTGCCCAGATCCTGCTGGATCTCGGGGTCAAGGACATGATCCTGCTGTCCAACACCCAGCGGACCATCGTCGGGCTCGAAGGCTACGGCCTGACCGTGGTTGAGCAGCGCCCGATCGAGTTAGCGGAAGAAGAGAGCGCGTGAGCGAGCCCCCCCGCATCCTGATCATCCAGGCGCGCTTCTATCAGGATATCGCCGACGAGCTGCTGCGCGGGGCCAGCGCCGTCCTCGACGAGGCCGGGGCCGGCTACGAGACGGTCGCCGTGCCGGGCGCCTTCGAGATCCCGGCCGCCGTGCGCATGGCCCTGCGCTCCATGGACTTCCGCGGCGGCCAGCGGCGCTATGACGGCTTCGTCGCGCTGGGCTGCGTCATCCGCGGTGAAACCAGCCACTACGACTATGTTTGCGCCGAGAGCGCCAGAAAGCTCCAGGATCTCGCCTGTGAGTTCACGCTGGCCATTGGATACGGCATCCTGACCTGCGAGAACCACGAACAGGCCATGGCGCGAGCCAGGGTCAGCGAGCGCGACAAGGGCGGCGACGCCGCCCGGGCCTGCCTGGCCATGATCGAGGTCAAGCGCTTCTTCCACCTCTTCCCGCGCTAGTGGGGGCCCGTCCGGTCATGGTCGTGAAGCAACCATCGGAGAAGGGGCGGGGCCCGGCCTCGGCGTCGTCGCGCAGGCGGGCCTCCAGACTGGGCGCGGTTCAGGCGCTATACCAGATCGAGCTTTCCGGCAGCTCGGCGGAGACGGTGCTGGGCGAGTTCCTCGAGCACCGGCTCGACGAGACGATCGAGGGGCTCCGCTTGGATCAGGCCGACCGAGAGCTCTTGGCGGACCTGGTCAGCCGCGGGGCGGCGGAACGCGGATCCCTGGACGACCTTCTTTCGGCCGTGCTGGCGGAGGACTGGCCGGTCGAGCGCCTTGAGACCCTGCTGAAGGTGCTGTTGCGGGCGGGCGCCTACGAGTTGGCGTACCGCCCGGACATACCGGCCCGGGTCGTGATCGCCGAGTACGTCAACCTGGCCGAAGGGTTCTTCGAGCGCAAGGAGACCGGCCTTGCCAACGGCGTCCTGGACAGCCTGGCCCGCCAGCTCCGCCCCGAAGAGTTCGACCTCAGCGAGTCCGCTCCGGGCCTGACCTGAGGAGCCGGTCGATGGTCGGTGAGTTCGAGTTGATCAGGCATTATCTGGCGCCGCTCGCCGCCGGCGTACCCGGTGCCGAGGCGCTGCGCAACGACGCGGCCGTGATCACGCCGCCGCCCGGCCGGGATCTCGTCTTGACCGCCGACGCGCTGACCTGCGGGGTGCATTTCCGCGAAGACGACCCAGCCGATCTGGTGGCGCGCAAGGCTCTGCGCGTCAATCTCTCCGATCTGGCGGCGATGGGGGCCGAGCCCCTGGGCTACCTCATGACCGTGGCCTGGCCCGACATGCCCGAGGAAGCCTGGATCGCCCGCTTCGCGGCAGGCCTGGCGGCCGACCAGGCGGCCTACGGTTTCCCCCTGCTGGGCGGCGACACGACCGCGACGCCGGGTCCTATGACGCTCTCGATCACGGCCCTCGGCAGCGTCGCCGAGGGCCGGTCTCTGCGCCGTTCGAGCGCCCGCGCCGGCGACGATATCTACGTCTCGGGCACGGTCGGGGATGCCGCCCTTGGCCTCAAGGTCCTGAGCGGGACGCTCGACGGGCTTGCCGACGGGTCGGCCGCCTTTCTCAGCAAGCGCTATCGCCTGCCCGAGCCGCGCCTGGCCCTGGGGCAGGCGCTGGCGGAGCGGGGCCTGGCCAGCGCGGCCATCGACCTCTCCGACGGGCTGGCGGCGGACCTGACACACGTGCTGGAGGAGTCGTCCCTCGGGGCGACGGTCGGCGCGCCGCTGATCCCCTTGTCGGACGCAGCCCGAGAGGCCCTGGCCCGAGAACCCGGGCTTCTGGCGAGCATCCTCGGCGGTGGCGACGACTACGAGCTCTTGTTCACCGTCCGGCCGGCGGCGTCTGAGACGGTCGACGCCCTCGGCCGCGAGCTGGGCCTGCCGCTCACCCGGATCGGCAACGTGACGAAGGCGCGGGGGCTGAGCATCAGAGACGACAGCGAGCGCGAGGTCGAACTCGACGAGGCGGGTTGGCGCCACTTTTGATTCTCGTCATAAGCCATTGAGCGGCAATTCATAAATTGTTCATCGGGCATCGCCGAAACTGAATGGCCGACGGCCTTCGGCTGCCGCGGCATGGGATCCCTCAGCTGGTAGACCGGGCATGATGTCTTGGCGCCGATCATTCGCTGTGCTGCTTTGCTGCGCCGGCCTTCTGCCGGCCTTGCCGAATCCCGCCGTTGCCGTGGACGCCGTCGAAGCCAAGGCGAACAAGAGCCCTTCGGCGGCCTACGCCGACATCGTGCCTTTTGTCGAACTCGATCCCCTGGTGCTTCCCATGATCCAGGAGGGTCAGGTGACCCACCATGTCGAGGTCCTGATCATGCTCGAGGTCGATCCCGAGAAGAAGGACTGGGTCAAGGCGGTCATGCCGAAGATCGTCGACCGCTACATCGTGGAACTCCACGGCCTGCTCTCGCTGCGCATCGTGCGCGAGCAGCCCGATCTCAGGCCGCTGCTGCGTGAACGACTGATCTATCGGACCAACCAGCTGGTCGGCGGAGACATCGTGCGCGACGTGCTGCTCTCCAAGGTCCAGAAGCTCAGGCCGATGTCCTCGGGCAGGACCCGGTAAAGGCGCCAGTTCCCGCGGCCGGCTCCGAGACGTCGACCGGCCGCTCTCGGGGAAAAGGCGTGTCATGCGGGCTTGCGATCACTAGTGTCGCCGCATGCGCGCCGATCCAACGATCAAGAATGTTCTCATCCTGGCCCTCTGCCAGGCCCTGGGCATGAGCTGCAGCGCCTTGATCGTGACAGTGGTCGCCCTGGTCGGCAGCAGCCTGGCGCCCCACGCGTTCCTGATCACCTTGCCGCTGGCGGTCCAGTTCCTCGCCATGATGGCGAGCGCGGCGCCCGCTTCCTTCTTCATGCGCCGCTATGGCCGGCGCAGCGGGTTTACCCTGGGCGCAGGGCTGGGCGTGGCCGCCGGCCTGATCGGGGCCAAGGCGATCCTGGAGGCCGACTTCGTACTATTCTGCCTGGCCTCGGCCATCTTCGGCGCCTTCTCGGCCCATGTTCAGTTCTATCGCTTTGCCGCGGCGGATACGGCCAGCGAGACCTTCCGCAGCCGCGCCATCTCGCTGGTTCTGGCCGGCGGCGTCCTCTCGGCCTTCCTCGGACCAGAACTGGCCAAGTGGTCTCGGGAGCTGCTCGCGCCCGTGCTCTTCGCCGGCAGCTACCTCTGCATCTCCGGGTTGGCGCTGGCCTCCATGGTGCTGCTGCAGTTCATCGACATACCCCGGCCAAGCACGGCCGAGCGCCGCCGTGCGGGACGGCCCCTGGCGGAGATCATGCGCCAGCCCACCTTCATCGTGGCCGTAGCCTGCGCCATGGTCGGCTACGGCTCCATGAACCTGGTGATGGCGGCGACACCGCTGGCCATGCTCGACTGCCGGCACCCTTTCGACGCCGCTGCCACGGTCATTCAATGGCATATCGTCGGCATGTATGCGCCTTCCTTTTTCACCGGCGCCCTGATCCAGCGCTTCGGGGTCCAGCGGATCCTCTCCCTCGGCGCCCTCTCGATGATCGGCTGTATCGCCGTTAACTTGAGCGGGCAGGCGGTCTGGCAATTCTGGGTCGCCTTGGTGTTGCTGGGAATCGGCTGGAACTTCCTCTTCGTCGGCGGGACGACGCTGGTGACCAGCTGCTATCGGCCCGAGGAACGGGCCAAAGTCCAGGCCGCAAACGAGCTTCTGGTGTTCGGCACGGTCGCCTTCACCGCGCTCTTGTCTGGCGGACTCTACGGGTCACTCGGGTGGCTCGCGATCAATCTGACGATCGCCGGGCCGCTCGTTCTGGTGCTCGCGGCGATCGTCTGGCATGCCCGGCAAGAGGCCGCCGAAGCCGCTTGATCATCGGCGTTGCCCAGGACTTCCTGGCGGTTGCCTTCCCCCGGCTCATCTGGCATTTTCCGCGCGCATTTCTCCGGCCCCGCGACAGGCGTCACTGGGAATCGACCGCCTCACCTCTTCGGCCGGATCTTCGATCAGGGGAAGAATCCAATGTCCATAGAGTTGATCTTTGTCCTCGCCTGCGGCGTGCTGGCGATTGTCTATGGGGTCTGGGCGTCGCGCTCGGTGCTGTCCGCGGCCGCCGGCAACGAGCGGATGCAGGAGATCTCCGGAGCGGTCCAGGAGGGCGCCAAGGCCTATCTCAACCGCCAGTACCGAACGATCGGGCTGGTCGGGATCGTGATCTTCGTGATCATCACCTGGGTCTTCGGGCTCACGGTCGGCATCGGCTACCTGATCGGCGCCGCCCTTTCCGGAGCGGCCGGCTACATCGGCATGCACATTTCGGTCCGCGCTAACGTGCGGACCACCGAGGCCGCTCGCCGGGGCCTGGACGAGGGTCTCTCGATCGCCTTCCGGGCAGGCTCCGTCACCGGCATGCTGGTCGCGGGCCTCGCGCTGCTGTCCGTGGCCGGCTACTACGCCTACCTCCTGGCGAGCGATTCCCAAGGCCGTGAACTGGTCGACGCCCTCGTGGCGCTCGGCTTCGGCGCCTCGCTGATCTCGATCTTCGCGCGTCTGGGCGGCGGGATCTTCACCAAGGGCGCCGACGTCGGCGCCGACCTCGTCGGCAAGGTCGAGGCGGGGATCCCCGAGGACGATCCCAGGAACCCGGCGGTCATCGCCGACAACGTGGGCGACAACGTCGGCGACTGCGCCGGCATGGCAGCCGACCTCTTCGAGACCTATGCGGTCACCGTCGTCGCCACCATGGTGCTCTCCTCGTTGCTGTTCAACGGCACCGAGGCCATGGCGTCGCTGATGCTCTATCCGCTCGCGATCGGCGCGGTCTGCATCATCACCTCGGTAATCGGCATGTTCTTCGTCCGCCTCGGACCCTCCAAGAGCATCATGGGCGCGCTCTACAAGGGCTTCATCGTGACCGGCATCGCCTCCGCGGTGGCGCTCTATCCGGTGACCGCCTGGATCATCGGCACCGGCGAGATCGCCAGCTCCGGCATCACGGGCAACGCGCTCTTCGTCTGCGGCCTGGTCGGCTTGATCGTCACCGGCCTGATCATCTGGGTGACCGAATACTACACCGGTACGGACTACCGCCCGGTGCGTTCGGTCGCCAAGGCGTCCGAGACCGGCCATGCGACCAACGTCATTCAGGGGCTCGCGGTCTCCATGGAGGCGACCGCCATCCCGGCCATCATCATCTGCGCGGCAATCATCATCACCTACCTGCTGGCCGGTCTGCTCGGCATCGCCGTCGCCGTGACCGCCATGCTCGCCTTGACTGGCGTGGTGGTCGCCCTCGATGCTTACGGTCCGGTGACCGACAACGCCGGCGGCATCGCGGAGATGGCCGAGCTGGACGAAGAGGTGCGCAATACGACCGACGCCCTGGACGCCGTGGGCAACACCACCAAGGCGGTGACCAAGGGATACGCGATCGGCTCGGCGGGTCTCGGCGCCCTGGTGCTCTTCGCGGCCTATACCCAGGACCTCAACTTCTTCTCGAACGACCCCGGTCAGTTCCCCTACTTCGAGGGAGTCGAGGTCGACTTCTCCCTGTCCAACCCCTACGTCGTGGTCGGCCTTTTCATGGGCGGCCTGCTGCCCTTCCTGTTCGGCGCGCTCGGCATGACGGCGGTCGGACGCGCGGCCAGCTCCGTGGTCGTCGAGGTTCGCCGGCAGTTCAAGGAGATCGCCGGCATCATGGAGGGGACGGGCAAGCCCGAGTATGGCCGTTGCGTCGACATGCTGACCAAGGCGGCGATCAAGGAGATGATCGTGCCGTCGCTGCTGCCCGTGCTAGCGCCGATCGTCATGTACTTCGTGATCCTCGCCATCGCCGGGAAGTCGGCGGCCTTCTCCGCCGTCGGTGCGATGCTTCTCGGCGTTATCGTCACCGGCCTCTTCGTGGCGATCTCCATGACCGCGGGCGGCGGCGCCTGGGACAATGCGAAGAAGTACATCGAGGACGGCCAGCACGGCGGCAAGGGCTCGGAGGCCCACAAGGCCGCGGTGACCGGCGATACCGTCGGCGATCCCTACAAGGACACCGCGGGGCCCGCGGTGAATCCGATGATCAAGATCACCAACATCGTCGCGCTGCTCCTGCTCGCCGCCCTGGCGCACTAAGGCGGACCCAGGTTTGATGGCATCGCCAAAGGCGGTCCATCAAATCCGGTGACTCTGGTCTGACGCCAACGGCTTAAGGAACTGCGAAACGCTCGGCGAACCCCGGGGCTCTGCTCCGGGGTTTTTTCTTGGGACTATTGCTGGCGGGGCCGGCGGCGGATCAGGGCCCGGTGGGCGGGCGCCCGCCGCTCCCCCCGGGAGCCCCGAACCCTTCGGTCGGGAAGCGGCCCAGGTTGCCGAACAGCTGCTGAAGCAGCGTCAGGTCGCGGCCTTCGGTCGGCGTGACCCGGTCGGTTGGGCTGATCTCGTTGGCGTCGGCCAGGCTGAGGTTCCTGGTCTCCTCGACCACGCCGTTCTCATCGAAGCTGATGACCAGGATCCGACGCTCCAGGACCGTAGGATTGAAAAAGGCGTACTGGTGACTTCTATGGCCGATGTAGAACCAAGTGTCGCCCTCGAAGGTGGACAGGGCCGAGGGGGAGCCGAGCATGCTCACGACGTCCTGCCGGCGCTGCGCGCCCGGCTTGATTGCGGCCACGACCTCCGGATCGATGAAGTTCCCGTGCACCTTGTCCTGGGCACAGCCGCCCAGCACCAATGCGGCGGTCACGACGAACGCCGCGCCGCAAGACCTAGGATTGAATTTGGTTCCGACTTTCAATTTTCGGCCTGTCCGTTAACCAAGCGAATCGGGCTCTCATGCGACCGATCCTGTATTGGGATGATACGATTAAGCAGGACGAGCGTAAGAATTCAAGCGGTAGGATGCCGGCCTGCCGTGATAAATTCGTTAAGACGCGGTTTAGGAGGGGTGATTTGGCTATAGCGAAGCTGTTCGGAAAGGCGCCGGCCGCCGATCCCGCCCGGGATCTTTACGACGAGATCGTCCGGCAGGCGCGGCTGCCCAGCTTCTATCAGGCTGGCGGAGTCCCAGATACGGTCGACGGACGTTTCGAATTGGTAGCCCTTCACGTGTTCCTTGTTCTCCATCGGCTGAAGACTGAAGGCACCGGTGATGCGGGCGACCTCGGGCAGGCCCTGTTCGATATCTTCGTGCAGGATATGGATGCCAGCCTGCGCGAGATGGGCGCGGGCGACCTCGGCGTGGGAAAGCGGGTGAAGGCCATGATCCGGGGCCTCTACGGCCGTATCGGCGCCTATGAATCAGCTCTGGGCGGCGGGCCGGATAGCCTCGAACAGGCATTGCAGCGCAATCTCTTTGGCACGGTCAGTCCAAGCAGCCGAGACGTGGAACGGATGGCGGGCTACGTCAGGGGTGAGGTCGCGGCTCTCGGCCAGCGGCCGGCCGCCGAACTGGCCGCCGGCCAGTTGCGTTTCGGCTCCGTGCCCGCGTAAGACGGTGTAAAATTGTATGTATGTTGTTGATCTTCAACCTCAGGTCTCCGGCGCGCCGGTCGAATCCTACTGATTGAGGCCCCGCGGCCCTAGGCGGCGGCGGTACCAAAAGCCGTTGACCACGGCGATTCGCTTGCCTAATGTGCGCGCCGCACGCCACAAGGCAGAGTCGAGTATGGCCGTTCAGGTCCCGGCGCAGAATGAGTTTTCGCGTCGTATCAAGATTGTTGACCTGGGTGACGAGACCACCGAGGAGATCGAGGCGACAGGGCCAGAACGGGCTCTTCTGGCACGGCGGCTCGGCCTGATCGCGCTGGACGAGCTCTCCGCCCGGGTGGATCTGCGCCGTCTCCCGCACGACGGCTCGTTTCGGGTCAGTGGGACGCTCTCGGCGACCGTTCGGCAGGCGTGCGTTGTCACGCTCGAGCCGGTGCTCAGCACCGTCGAGCATAAGTTCTCGCAGCTCTTCGGAGCGGCGCCCGCCGGGCGGCCGGTCGCGGAAGAGCTGATCGATCTCGATGCCGAGGATCCGCCGGAGCCGATTGTCGACGGCGCTGTGGATATCGGCGAGCTGGTGACGGAACACCTGGCCTTGGCGCTGGAGCCCTATCCCCGGCGCGAAGGCGCCAGGATGAAGGTTGGGGAGTGGAGCGGCGAGGAGACCAGCAGGTCGCCCTTCGCCGTACTGAAGAGTTTGAAGGGAAGCAGCTAGGCGACCCTTGGGCCGCGGCCGGGCTTGCCGCGGCTCGCAATCTTGGCTAAGGAGCGGTTGCCGCAGGCTGCCAATCACGAGCGATTTGACACGGAAAGACGAAAACGATGGCTGTACCCAAGAAGAAGGTTTCGAAGTCGCGACGCAACCAGCGACGGGCGCACGACGCACTGCCGTCGGCGAACTACGCCGAGTGTCCGAACTGCGGCGAATTGAAGCGCCCTCATCATGTTTGTGCCGCTTGCGGCTATTATGATGGTCGCGAGGTGGTCGAGGCGGACGTCGCTTGACCTGAGGGGCGGTGTCGCGGCAGCGGACAGCCCGCAATCAGGATCGGGAACATAACTCCTTGAGTGCCCAACTGACTTTGGCCCTGGACGCGATGGGCGGGGACCACGCCCCGCAGGTCGTGATGCGAGGCGCCAACATTGCCAGCCAGCGCTATCCGCAGTTGGAGTTTTTGCTGTTCGGCCGCGAGCGGGAGATCGCGCCGTTGCTGTCCGGCATGAAGCGTCTGGCCAATGTCGCCAAGATTGTGCCCGTCGAAGACGTGGTCGCGGGCGACGAGAAGCCCTCGACCGCCCTGCGCTCCGGGCGAAACTCCTCGATGCGCAAAGCGATAGACGCGGTCCAGGAAGGCAAAGCCCTGGGCGTGGTGTCGGCCGGCAATACCGGCGCGCTGATGGCCATGTCGAAGTTCGTCCTGAAGACCCTGCCGGGGATCGACCGGCCGGCTATCGCCTCGTTCTTCCCGACGCTGAAGGGCGAATCAGTGATGCTTGACCTAGGAGCGAACGTCCACTGCGACGCCAAGAACCTGGTGGACTTCGCCGTGATGGGGACGGCTTTCGCCCGCACGGTCCTAGGGGTCCACCAGCCGAGCATAGGCCTGCTCAATGTCGGCTCGGAGGAGATGAAGGGCCACGAAGCGCTCCACGAGGCGGCGGCGATCTTGCGCGAATCGGATCTGGAAGGGCAGTTTACCGGCTTCATCGAAGGCGACGACATCGCCAAGGGCACCGTGGACGTGGTCGTCACCGACGGGTTCACCGGAAACATTGCGCTGAAGAGCGCCGAGGGCACGGCCAAGTTGATCAACGAATACGTAAGGCGCACCTTCAGGTCCTCGCTCCTGGCAGGCATCGGGTACGTCTTCGCACGGACCGCGCTCAACAAGCTGCGCATGCGGGTCGACCCGCGGCGCTACAACGGGGCGGTGTTCCTGGGGCTCAACGGGATCGCGGTCAAGAGCCACGGAGGCACCGACGCGATCGGCTTCGCCAACGCCATCGGCGTCGCGGTGGATATGGTGAACCAGGATTACCTCGAACGGACCCGGATGGTCTGCAGTTCGCTCAGCCAGCGTCCGGCGGCGGAGTAGGTGGCGGCCTCAGGATGACGATTCGTTCCAAGGTGGCCGGCTGCGGTGCCTACCTGCCAGCAGAAGTCCTCACCAATCAAGACCTGGCGGCGAGAGTCGACACCTCGGACGATTGGATCCGCAAGCGGACCGGGATTCGTCAACGGCACATTGCCGCCGAGGGTGAACTGACGTCGGACCTGGGCGTCGAGGCGTCCAACGAGGCGCTGCGCCAGGCCGGTATTGCCGGCGACGACCTCGATCTGATCGTCTGCGCAACCGCCACCCCCGACGAGACATTTCCCGCCACGGCGACCCGCATTCAGGCGCATCTCGGCATGACGCGCGGCGCGGCCTTCGATGTTCAGGCGGTATGCAGCGGTTTCATCTACGCCCTGGCCGTCGCTGACAACTTCATCCGCTCCGGCCAGTCGAAAAAGGCCCTGGTCGTCGGCGCCGAGACCTTCTCGCGCATTCTCGATTGGGAAGACCGCGGCACCTGCGTGCTGTTCGGCGATGGTGCCGGCGCGGTCGTCCTGGAGGCGGGCGAGGGCGAGGGCCGGGCCGCGGACCGCGGCGTGCTCTCGACCCACGTCTATTCCGACGGCCGCCACCACGACGCGCTCTACGTCGACGGTGGCCCGTCCTCGACCCGTACGACCGGGCTGCTGCGCATGGCGGGACGCGAAGTCTATCGGCACGCTGTGGTTCGCATGAGCGAGGCGGTAGACGCCGCCCTGGCGGCCAACGGCCTGAAGCCCGAGGACATCGACTGGCTCGTGCCGCATCAGGCCAACCTCCGCATCATCGAGTCGATGGCTCAGCGGCTCGACCTGCCCGAGGAGCGGGTCGTGGTCACGGTCGACCGGCACGCCAACACCTCGGCGGCGTCGATCCCCCTGGCGCTGGCGGAAGCAGCCTCCGACGGCCGGATTCAGCCCGGTCATCTGGTCCTGGTCGAGGCCATGGGCGGCGGCTTCACCTGGGGGTCGGCACTGATCCGCTGGTAGAGTCCCACCGGACTCCCGGGGCGGGATGGGCGCCCGGTCTACAATCAAGCCTTGAGACAGTCATGGTTAATTGACCACCTCGCGAGCATGGTCTAACCTGTTGTGATAATTGGTATGGGAGGGCTCTATGACCGGACATACGGTCACGCGCGCGGATCTGAGCGAGGCGGTCTATCAAGAGGTTGGGCTTTCACGCAACGAATCGGCCGAGCTGGTCGAATCCGTGCTGAGCGAGGTCTCCAGCGCGCTGGTTCGCGGCGAGATGGTCAAGATCTCGTCGTTCGGCAGCTTCTCTGTGCGCCAGAAGGGCAAGCGCATCGGGCGCAACCCGAAGACCGGCGAGGAGGTGCCGATCCTGCCGCGGCGGGTCCTGGTCTTTCGCGCCTCCCACGTTCTGAAGAACCGCATCAACCAGATGCTGCTCGGCTCCTCGTCGGAAGAGTCTTGAAGCGTGCGACAGCGGCGGGCCGTCCAGGCCTCCAGCCGGCCCGATGCATAGCGGAGAGTGATTGAACGGTCATGGCGACAACGCGACGCAATGCAAAATCGGATGCGGCTTTTCGCACGATCAGCGAAGTCTCGCAGCATCTCGAGGTACCGCAGCACGTGCTGCGCTTCTGGGAGACCAAGTTCAGCCAGGTTAAGCCTCTCAAACGGGGCGGGGGGCGGCGCTACTACCGCCCCGAGGACATCCAGCTACTTCAGCACATCCGCGATCTGCTCTACGCCGACGGCTACACGATCAAAGGAGTGCAGCGCCTGCTTCGCGAAGGCGGACCGCGGCAATCTGAGACCGCGTCGGTTGCGGCCCGGATCGAGGGCCGCAGCGGTCCGGCCGCCGGGCCGGCGTCGGGCCTCTCCGTCGAGCAGCGCCGCGAGCTCGAGGCGCTGCGCCGCGAGCTGACCGAGTTGCGCGAGATGCTGCGCGCGGCAACACAGCCGTCCCCCTCCGAATAGCGCGCGTGGCCGTCCACCTGCGCCGTTGCCAGCCGGCGGCGCTGTCTATATAGAAGAGCAGCCGCCGTTCGGCGGCCCCGCCGGCGGTAGCCGGTTTCCGGTCGGAGCGTAGCGCAGCCTGGTAGCGCACTTGTCTGGGGGACAAGGGGTCGTGGGTTCAAATCCCGCCGCTCCGACCATCTCGGCTCAGATCCCAGGACTTCTATCCAGCGAAGGCGCGAGGCGCCCCGCCGTAGTTTGACGCCGCCTACCTCCCGCGGCGCCGGCTTAACCTTGCCGTCGCCAGAACGCCGATGCGGTCAAGGACGCCGCGGCCCTGGGATGGCGCCGGAAGATTTCGATAAATCAGCGATTTGGCCTGTTTTCCTTCGTGCCGGCACCGGCTGTGGCCGGGATGGATTGGCCGGTAGTCGCGGGGCCGGGTTAACCGAATCTTTCCAGTCGTCGTTGTTTATGTTGCGGAACTTCGAGGAGGCCCGGCGGCCCCTTCATATCCACGCCCCGGCGCCCTTCCAAGACAATTCAGGGGGTCGTTTTCCTATGTCGGAAAAGCTGGTCAAGACAGGGTACGTAACGTCGATTTCCGGTGCTCAGGTGACCGGGGTCCTGGTCCAGGAGGCCTCGGCCAAGCCTCTCCAGATCGGCGCGCTGGTGAAGGTGCTGACCTCCCAGTCGATCGCGTTCGGCGTGATCAACGGCCTGACGATCGAGAACCCCTCGACTCCGCCGGAACTCACCGACAGGCGGCGAATCGAGGTCGATCTCTTCGGCGAGGCGCTCATTTCCGATAAGGACCTGGCGGTCGGCGGCGGCTTCTCGTTCCAGCGCGGTGTTTCCATCTACCCGGCTCTGGGCGCGCCGATCTACGAAGCGACCCGCAACGAACTGGCGCAGATCTATGCCAAGCCGAGCGCCACCAACATCGAGGTCGGCAGGCTGCACCAGGATACCAGCTTGCCTGTCTACGTCATGAGCGACGAGCTTCTCGGCAAGCACTTCGCGGTGCTCGGCACGACCGGTTCCGGCAAGTCCTGCTCGCTGGCGGTCATCCTCCGGTCGGTCCTCGATCACCACCCCTGGGGACACATCGTCCTGCTCGACCCGCACAACGAATACAGCCGCGCTTTCGGCGACCGGGCCGAGGTCATCACCCCGGACAATCTTCAGCTGCCCTACTGGCTGCTCAACTTCGAAGAACTGGTCGAGGTCCTCTGCAGTCCCGACCGGGTGGCCCGGCAGGCGGAGTCGGCCATCCTCAAGCAGGCCGTGGTCGAGGCGAAGCGCAATTTCATGGGCGAGAACGCCCAGGCCAACTTCGTGACCGTCGATACGCCGATGCCCTATCAGCTGAGCAGCCTGACCCATCTGATTCAGAAGGAGATGGGCGCCTTCGAGAAGGCCGAGCAATCGACGCCCTACCTGCGCCTAGTCGCGCGGATCGAAAGTCTGCGCAGCGACAAGCGCTTCGCCTTCATGTTCTCGGGCCTCAAGGTAACCGACACCATGGCCGACGTGATCGCCCGGATCATGCGCATCCCGGTCGAGGACAAGCCGGTCACCATCTTCGACCTCTCCGGCGTGCCCTCGGAGATCGTCGAGGTCGTGGTCTCGCTAATGTGCCGCATGATCTTCGACTTCGCGATCTGGAGTCCGCGGGAAGACTCGATTCCGGTTCTGGTGGTCTGCGAAGAGGCGCACCGCTACATCCCGCGCGACCGCAACGACGCCTTCGAACCGACGCGCGACGCGATCTCGCGGATCGCCAAGGAGGGCCGGAAATACGGCGTCTCACTCTGCCTGGTCACGCAGCGGCCGTCGGAGCTCGATGAAACGATTCTCTCCCAGTGCAACACGATCTTCGCGCTGCGTATGAGCAACGACAAGGACCAGGAATTCGTCCGCAAGGTGCTGCCGGAAAGCGCCATGGGTATGCTGAACGCCCTGCCGGCCCTGCGCAGTCAGGAGGCCGTGGTCGTGGGCGAGGGCGTTACGCTCCCGCTTCGCCTGCGGTTCAAGAACCTCGCACCGGAGCAGCGGCCGCAGAGTGACACCGCGGTCTTCTCGACCGCGTGGCAGAGCCAGAACCAGCCCGACTGGGATCTCATCTACGAAACCATCGAACGCTGGCGCCACCAGGTTCGTTGATCGGCCCGCGGCACGGGAGCCGGCGGTGCCAAAGAAAAACGCCCGCGCCGAAATGTGGCGCGGGCGTTCAGGTGTCGCCCGATGGCGACTGTAGGGAGGAGTCTAGGGAGCGTGAGGGGCCGATTTGAGCTCCAGACGGACCGCAGCGCGGTACTCGGGGTCCCAGACGACGCGATCGAGATCGACCGGCGGCTGCTTGGGGGCTGAAGAGGAGCGCTCCTGGCCGTCCCTGGCCGGGCGGAGGGTCCTCTGTGTGACCGGACGAGTCATGTCTTGTTCCGTCTCTTCCTTTGCCTCTCACGATAAAGAAGTAGCCCGTCAATGAGACCGGCCCCGGGCGATCCCGGGGCGCTGATCCGGCGGAATCTGGGCAATTTCATGACGTTGATCACGCTGCCGTGAACGTCGCCGGCCAAAGGGCCGCGGCGCGCCACGGCCGCGGTTGGGTTTGGTAAAACCGTGGATTGTATAGCCCAGGCTGAATCACGTCGGTCGTCCAGCCGGCTCGCCGGCTGGTCAACCCCGTGGCTTTATTCCTGATAGCACCGGCGCCGAGGTATCCGGCGGGCCGCGTCGGCGGCCTTTCCCGCCTCGTTTCAATGGCAATTTATGGTTGATTAAGATTTTTCTTACTCAATAGGCGTTTTCCGGCACAGCGCCGGCGTTTCCGTTTGGCCAAAGCTACGAGGGCTGAAGATCGTCCGACATGAGCGTGGATTTCTTCGGAGAGCGGAGAGGCGTGGCAGTTCAACGCCGGTCGCGGCGCAGTCGGCCGCCTGGCGCCTCGGCACCTGGGGCGATGAAAGCCTGATGAACGATTTCGGGACAGACCGTGTCCGCGCCAAGACAGGATGCCTGCCGTGCTGACCGGCGGTGGCGTCGTAGCGGCGGCTCGCCTCGGTCTGGCCTCCTTGCGGGCGCGGATATTCCGGCGCCAACAGCGGCCGGCGTGCGAACAAAAGGTCGAGGCCGGCCTCTCCGGCCTCCTCGAGATGACTTCCGAGGCCATCATCGTCGCTGACCAAGAGCAGCATATCCTGGCGTTCAACAGAGGCGCCGAGGCGATTTTTGGTCACCGGGCCGAGGACATCCTGGGCCGGTCTCTCGAAGACCTTCTGCCCGAACGCTTCCGCGCGAGCCACCGGGACCAGCTTCGCGAGTTCAAGGAGGCGAGCGAGGTCAGTCGCCCGATGATGCCGGCGGGCCGGGTCGCCGGCCTGCGCCGCGACGGCGCCGAGTTCCTGGCCGAGGCCTCGATCGCCAAGCGGCGGTTGGGCGACGAGACGATCTTCACGGTCATTCTGCGCGACGTCGGCGAGCAGAGCGGCGCCGAACAGGCGCTTGCCGACTCCAAGCAGGAACTGGAAGCGCGTGTCGACATGCTGGAAGGTCTCCAGCGGCGCATCGAGCAGCACGCGAACGACGCCAAGCTGTCGAACGACCTCTTGAGCGAGGCGCAGGGGCGCCTCGCCGATGTGGTGGAGTGCATCTCGGAAGGTTTCGCGCTGTGGGACCCGGAAGACCGCTTGATCCTGTGCAACGAGAGGTTTCGCCGGCTCTACCCGGGGCTCTACGATCTTCTGCGGCCGGGCCTCGCGTTCGAAGAGTTGGTCCGGGAAGGCCATACGCGTGGCGTCCTGGCGGATCCGGAAGGCGCGCCCGACGCCGCCGAGACGCGAAGCCCGGTGCGCAGTGAGACGCCCCTAAGTGCGTCGGGCTTGCAGCACGCCGACGGTCGCTGGGTGCGGGTTAACTCGCGAAAGACCAGCGCCGACCACGTGGTCATGACGGTTTCCGACGTTTCCGATCGGGAGGAGACCGAGGCGACGATCCGCCGCATGGCCCTGGAAGACGCCCTGACGGCCTTGCCGAACCGGGCGCAGTTCCACATGAGGCTGAACGAAGCGATCGCGCAGAGCGAGAGGAGCGGCCACGTGGTCGGGCTCATGCTGCTCGATCTCGATCGCTTCAAGAACGTCAACGACACCCTGGGGCATCCCGCCGGCGACGAGCTCCTGCGGCAGGTCTCGGTACGGCTGCTTAATTGCGCGCGCCGGACCGATACGGTGGCGCGCCTGGGCGGCGACGAGTTCGCCGTGATCGTCACCAACTGCCGGGACAGCGACGGGGTGACGAACCTGGCCGATCGCATGGTGCGCGAGATCGCGCGCCCGTTCTGGATCGACGAGCACGAGATCCATTCCGGGACGAGCATCGGCATCACGATCTACCCGCAGGACCACGGCGATACCCACCAGCTGCTGTTGAACGCGGATCTCGCGCTCTACCGGGCGAAGGAGATGGGGCGCGGCAGCTGGCAGGTCTACGACGAGGCAATGAACACGGCGGTCAAGGCGCAGCGCCAGCTGGAAAAGGATCTGCGGCTCGCGCTGCAGGGCGGGCAGTTCCACATCGTCTACCAGCCGCGCTTTGAGATCGCCTCGCGCCGGATCGTCGGTGCCGAGGCGCTGCTCCGCTGGCGCCATCCGGAACGCGGCTTGATCCCGCCCTCCGAGTTCATTCCGGTGGCCGAGTCTGCAGGGCTGATCGTTTCGATCACCCAATGGCTGCTGCACGAGGTCTGCCAGCAGAACCGGTCCTGGCAGGAGCAGGGACTCCCGCCGATCTGCGTTTCGGTCAACCTCTCTCCGGTCCACTTCAAGCACCACGAACTGGTCGAGCAGGTCGAGGACGCCCTGCGGGGCGCCGGGCTCGAGTCGCGCTTCCTGGAGCTGGAGATCACGGAAGGCGCGGCGATGGCCGGGGGCGATGCCAGTCTCAGGATCCTCGAGTGCCTCAAGATGATCGGCGTCATGATGTCGATCGACGATTTCGGCACCGGCTATTCCTCGCTCGACCGGCTGAAGAAGTTTCCGGTGGACCGCCTGAAGATCGATCAGTCCTTCGTGCGCGACATCATGACCGATGCCAACGACGCGGCGATCTGCTCGGCCGCGATCCGGCTCGGCCACAGCCTCAACATCGGTGTGATCGCCGAGGGCGTCGAGACCGAGGATCAGCTCCGCTGTCTCGAGGAGCAGGGCTGCGAGGAAGCCCAGGGGTTCCTTTTCAGCAAGCCGCTCGCGCCCGAGGCCTTCGCCGATTTCCTGGGCACCAACGCGGTCAAGATGGAGACGGGCGAGATCGAGACCGCCCGGCACGCGCCTGCCCTCAAGCGCGCGGGTCGCGGGGAATAGGCCAAGAGCCGCCGCGCCTTGCCCGCATTCGCGGCAAGGGCTAGAGATGGGGCAGGCTCCACCCGAACGATCGGCTGTCTCTTGCGCTCCGAACGGCTCTCCCTGGTCTTCTCCTGCCTCGGCCATGGCTACATGCACATGTTTACGGCCTTCTATTTCGTGGTCGTGCTGGCGCTCGAAGAGACCTGGTCGCTGCCCTATCACGAGCTGATCGAGCTGTGGACCCTGGGTGCGCTCCTGGTCGGGTTGGGGGCGATACCGGCCGGCTGGCTGGCCGACCGCTGGTCCTCGACCGGCATGATGGTGGTCTATTTCGTCGGCCTGGGGCTCTCCGGCATCGTCTGCGGGCTGCTCGATCGCCCCGAGGCCTTGCTGTTCGGTCTCGCCGCCCTCGGCCTGTTTGCCTCGATCTACCATCCCGTGGGCATCGCCTGGCTCGTGCGCAGCGCAAAGAACCGGGGGACGGCGCTCGGAATCAACGGAATCTTCGGCAGTCTCGGCGTCGCTCTCGCGGGCCTGACCGCGGGCGTGCTGATCGATGCCTTCGGCTGGCGCGCCGCCTATATCGTGCCCGGGGTGATCGTCCTCCTGACCGGACTCGCCCTGCTGGCCTGCTTGGCGCTCGGCCTGATCGTCGAGAACCGGCACGACCGGCACGCCGAGGCGCCGCCCACGCGCAGGGACATGCTGCGCGTCTATCTCATCCTGGTGCTCACCATGCTGATCATGGGCTTGATCTTTCAAGCCACCCAGGCGGCCATGCCCAAGCTCTTCGACCTGCGCCTCGGCGACCTGGCGGGGCAGGGGACGCTGGGCATCGGCGCGCTCGTCGCCGGGGTCTATGTCGCCGGCGGGTTCATGCAGGTGGTCGGCGGCCGCCTGGCCGACCGCTACCCGCTGAAGCCGATCTACGTCATCGCGTGGTTTTGCCAGCTGCCCGTGCTGCTGGCCATGGCAACGGTCTCCGGCCTGCCGCTGGTCGCGGTGGCGGTGCTGGCCGTCGTGCTGACCGCCGCCGCGGTGCCGGCGGAGAACGTCCTGCTGGCCCGCTATACCCCGCAGCGCCACCGCAGCCTCGCCTTCGGCGTCAAGTTCGTGCTTTCCTTCACGGCGGCGCCTCTGGCCATCAAGCTGGTCGCCTTGGTCCAGGAGCAGACGGCCGAGTTCGTTTGGCTGTTCCTCATCCTCGCCGGCATCGCCGCGATCGCAGCACTGGCCGCCGCCTTCCTGCCGGGCGAGCGGCGCCTTCAGGCCGTGCCCCAGGCGGCGGAGTAGCCCTGTGCCTGTGCCCGTGATCGACCGGATGGATCACCTGGTCCTGACCGCGCGCGACATCGAGACCACCTGCCGTTTCTACGTGTCAGTGCTGGGCATGATCCGCGAGACCTTCGACGGCGGGCGGGTCGCGCTCCGCTTCGGCCGGCAGAAGATCAACGTCCACCCCTACCCGAGCCCGATCGACCTGATCGCCCGTACCGCCGAGCCGGGGACCCTGGATGTCTGCTTCGTCACCGAGACCCCCCTTGCCGAGGTCGTCGCGCATCTGGAAACCTGCGGTGTCGCCGTGATAGCGGGGCCGGGCGAACAAAGCGGCGCCGAAGGGAAGATGCAATCGGTCTACTTCCGGGATCCGGACGGCAACCTGATCGAGGTCTCGAACTACCCGGCGGGTTAGGAGGCCCCTGGCCTAGCTTTCGCCTTCGGCCTCGGCGTGCAGCCAATCATAGAGCGCCCGCGCCGCCTCGGTCAGCGCGACCTGCTCGGGCATGACCGTGTAATAGGCATCGGGCGCGGCAAGGCTGGCCGCAATGGGTCGAACCAGCGACCCGGCTTCGACCAGAGGCTCGACCAGCCGGCGCCAGCCGAGCGCGACACCTTGGCCCGCCTGGGCCGCCTGGATCAGGATCGTGTAGTTGTTGAAGCGGGGCCCCGGAATCTTGGCCGGTGGCATCACGCCCTGGCTCTTGAACCAGTCCCGCCAGGTCAGCCAGGAAGGCTCGCCAGCCTCCTGGTGCAGCAGGCTCGCGCCGAGCAGGTCCGCCGCTTCATGCAGGGCAGGGCCGCCTTCCAGGTAGGTCGGATTGCAGACCGGAAAGATCTCCTCGTCGAACAGCCGTCGGGCATCGAGACCAGGCCAGCGCCCGGTGCCGTAGCGCACCGCGATGTCGATGCCCTCGGCCCGCGGGTCGACCGTCGTGTCGGAGGCGATGAAGCGTAACTCGAGATCGGGATAGGCTGCCTTGAAGCGGTCGATCCGCGGCATCAGCCAGAAGGCCGCGAAGGCAAGGGTCGTGCAGACGGTGACCAGATGGCGTCCCTGGTCGGGCCTGAGCGCGGCCGCGGTCTCCGAGATATGCCCCAGGCCCATGGTGACCGCCGCCCAGAGGCGCTCGCCCTCGGCGGTCAGTCGGACGGCCCGGTGCAGCCGACGGAACAGGGCGACGCCAAGATGATCCTCCAGGCTGCGGATCTGCCGGCTGACCGCGGCCTGGCTGACGCCGAGTTCGACCGCGGCTGCGGTAAAGCTGAGGCGCCGCGCGGCCGCCTCGAAGACCACCAGGGCATTCACGGGGGGCAGCGGCAATTGACGGATTGACATACGCTGAGGTTATGTGATGCGTGAGAATTTGTCCAATTTACAGGATGAGAAAGGCAATACAAATGTATTGGGCGAATGCTCAACCCGTGCCGGAGGCGCCCCCATGACCATGGAGACGAATCTAGAGACTGGTGTTCTGGCGCCTGTTCTGAACCCGATCGAGACCGCTCGGGGGTTGCCCAACCAGGCCTACACATCCGAGGCCTTCGCCCGCCTGGAACGGGACCGGCTGCTGGCCCGCACCTGGACTTGCATCGGCGTGGCCAGCGAGGTGCCCGAGCCCGGTGACGTCAAGCCGATCAATCTGCTGGGTCTTCCGCTCATCCTGCTGCGCGACCGGGCCGGTGCGATTCGGGTCTTCCACAATGTCTGCAGCCACCGTGGGCATGAGCTGGTGACCGAGCCCGGCAAGGTGTCCGCCGTCCTCCGCTGCCCCTACCACGCCTGGGCCTACGGGCTGGACGGGGCGCTGCGCACCACGCCGAACCTCGGCGGCCCGGGCCGGGCGGCCTGTGCCGGCTTCGACAAGGCGCGGTACGGCCTCAAGGCGGTGCGCACGGCGGTCTGGTTCGACGTGGTCTTCGTCAACCTCTCCGGCGAGGCACCGGACTTCGCCGAGCAGGTCGCGCCGCTGGCCGAACGCTGGGCCGCCTTCGATCCGGCCCAGCTGCGCCGCGGCGGCGCTGACTCGATCCTGAGCTTCGATCTGAACTGCAACTGGAAGCTGGCGGTCGAGAACTACTGCGAGGCCTACCATCTGCCGACGATCCATCCGGGCCTGAACAGCTATTCCCGCCTGGAGGATCACTACAACATCGAGGAAGACAGCTTCTCCGGCCAGGGCAGCACGGCCTTCGCGCCGCGCCTGCTGGAAGACGGGCCGGAGCTGCCGCGCTTCGCGAAGCTGCCCGCCCACTGGAACGGCCGTGCCGAGTACGTCGCGCTCTTTCCCAACGTGCTGCTCGGCATCCACGACAACCACTTCTACGCGGTCCACATCGAGCCGGTGGCGGCCGGACGCACCAAGGAGCACTTCCACATCTACTACGTTGGCGACGCACCCCTGGGGGCGGACTTCGCGGCCTTGCGCGCCGCCAACGCCGAGGCCTGGCGCGGCATCTTCGAGGAGGACCGCGGCGTGGTCGAATCGATGCAGCGCGGGCGGGCCTCGCCGGCCTTTGACGGCGGCGTATTCTCGCCGGCCATGGATGGTCCGACCCACTGCTTTCACAAGTGGGTCGCGGCCGGGCTTGTGCCAGCAGACCCTGCGGCTCTCGCGGCGGAGTGAGCTTTACTCCGCCGCCTCGGCTTTGCCGGCCTGGCGCAACGCCTGATCCAAATCGGCGATGACGTCCTCGACGGTTTCCAGGCCGATTGAAAGACGGATCACTTCGGGGCCGGCGCCAGCGGCGATTCGCTGCTCTTCGGTCAGCTGCCGGTGGGTGGTCGACGCCGGGTGGAGGATGAGCGAGCGGGTGTCGCCGATGTTGGCGAGGTGCGACAGCAGTTCGCAAGCCTCGACCACGCGCACGCCGGCGTCGTAGCCGCCCTTGATACCGAAGGTGAAGACCGAGCCGGAACCGCCGGAGAGATATTTCTTGCCGAGATCGTGATAGGGGCTCGAGGGCAGCCCGGCGAAGGACACCCAGTCGACCGCCGGATGGCCGTCGAGGAAGGTCGCGACCTTTTCCGCGTTGTGGCAGTGCCGCTCCATTCGGAGGCTGAGCGTCTCGAGGCCGAGCAGGGTCAGGAACGCGTTCATCGGCGCCATGGTTGGCCCCAGGTCGCGCAGGCCGACCGCGTGGGCGTGGGTGGTAAAGGCCATGTCGCCGAAGGTCTCGTAGAAGCTGAGGCCGTGATAGGCCGGCTCCGGCTCGGTCAGGCCGGCGAACTTGTCATTCTGGGCCCAATCGAAGCAGCCGCTGTCGACCACCGCGCCGCCGACCGACGTCCCGTTGCCGGAGAGGAACTTGGTGGTCGAGTGGACCACCAGGTCGGCGCCCCACTCGAAGGGCCGGCAGAGCAGGGGGGTCGCCATGGTGTTGTCGACGATCAACAGGATTCCGGCCTCCTCGGCGATCCTGGCGAGACCTTCCAGGTCGCTGACCACGCCGCCGGGGTTGGCTAGGCTCTCGACAAAGATCGCCTTGCACCTCGGTGTGACGGCTTTCTTGACGGCATCGAGATCGTCGACGTCGACGAAGTCGGCGTGCCAGTCGAACTTCTTGAAGGTCTTGCCGAACTGCGTGATCGAGCCGCCGTAGAGCCGGTTCGAGGCGATGAAGCGGTCGCCGGGCTCCATGAAGGTGAAAAAAGTGAGGATCTGCGCAGCGTGGCCCGAGGCGCAGCAGGTCGCGCCCCGGCCGCCCTCCAGAGCAGCTAGGCGCTCCTCGAGCACCGCGACCGTCGGGTTGGTCAGGCGCGAGTAGATGAAGCCGAAGGTCTGCAGATTGAACAGCGAAGCGGCGTGGTCGACGTCGTAGAAGACGTAGGAGGTGTTCTGGAAGATCGGCGTCTGCCGAGCCCCGGTGACCGGCTCCGGCTGCCCGCCGGCGTGGATCATCCGCGTCTCGAAGCCGTAGTCCTCGTCCTTGCGCTTGGTCATGCGATTCTGAGCCTCCGGCGCTTGCTGGAGATGACCTTGGAGTTGAAGCCGCCCCAGGAGAGCTCGGTGTTGAGCCGGCCGAACTCGATCTTGGGGCAGCGGTCCATGACGACCTCGAGACCGGCCGCCTCGGCCCGCCGCGCCGCTTCGTCGTCGCGCACACCGAGCTGCATCCAGATCACGGAAATGCCTTTCTCGGCGGCCACCGCGAGGGACTGGTCGACAATGGCCCCGGCATCCTTCGATGCGCGGAAGATGTCGACCATGTCGACCGGGCCCGGGATCGAGGCGAGGTCGGCATAGACCGTCTCCCCGAGGATTTCCTCGCCGGCGACCCGCGGGTTCACCGGGACCACACGGTAGCCCTTTTCCTGAAGATACTTCATGGCGAAGTAGCTGGGCCGGTTCCATTTCGGGCTCGCGCCGACCATGGCGATGGTGCGGGTGCGGCGAAGAATGCCGAGAATGTAGCTGTCGGGGTAGCTGTCGTGGTCCATGGCCGCGCGGCGTGTCACCGTCCCCGCCAGACCGGCTCGCGCTTCTCGATGAAGGCGTCGATGCCTTCTTCGGCGTCCTTGGCCAGCATGTTGGTCGTCATGACCTCGCTGGCGTAGGCGTAGGCGGCTTCGAGATCGAGGTCGATCTGGCGGTAGAAGGCCTCCTTGCCGATCTTCAGGGTGAGCGGCGACTTGGCGGCGATCCTGCCGGCCAGCGCGCGGGCCGCCTCGCTCAGGTCCCCCTCGGGTACGGCCTTGTTGATCAGGCCGAGGGAGACGGCGGTCGGGGCGTCGACCATCTCTCCGGTCAGCAGCATCTCCATGGCCTGCTTGCGCGGCACGGCCCGGGTGAGCGCGACCATGGGGGTCGAGCAGAACAGGCCGATGTTGACGCCCGGGGTGCCGAAACGCGCGGTCTCCGTGGCCACCGCGAGGTCGCAGGTCGCGACCAGCTGACAGCCGGCCGCGGTCGCGATGCCGTGGACCTGGGCGATTACCGGCTGAGGCAGGCGGGTCAGGCTGATCATCAGCTGGCTGCACTGCCGGAACACGGCCTGGAAGAAGTCGCGTCCGCCGCCCGAGCGGATCTCCTTCAGGTCGTGGCCGGCGCAGAAGCCCTTGCCATTGGCGGCCAGGATCACGGCGTGGACCGCGGGGTCCTTCTTGATCCGGTCGAGCTCCTCCTGGAGCGCCGCCATCAGGCCGAGGGAAAGCGCGTTGTACTGTCCCGGCCGGTTCAGCGTCAGGGTGGCGATGCCATCCTGGTCCTCGCGAAGCAGAACCGGGTCGTCGGTTGCCAGGGCGGCTGGGGCGGCGGGAGCGGTCATGAGGCGCCTCCTCGTGGCTGGTCGGCGGATCATAGCATCCGATCGAGGGCCTGGAAGCAAGCCGTCTGGCGATAAGGCCTTGGCGTCGTCGCCCGCGAGCGGCTATGAGGTCACGGCCCAACCGACCAATGCCGAGCACAGCGATGTCCAGGATCACTCTAGAAGACGCCAAGGAATTGACCGAGAACGCCCTGCCCTGGGCGCAGGACATGGGCTTCTCTGTCGAGCGCATCGGCAAGGGGTCCTGCACGGTACGCATGCCTTGCAAGCCATCCTTCATTCGCCCCGGCGGGACCGTGGCGGGGCCGCTGATGATGGGTCTCGCCGACTTCGCGGTCTACATTGCGGTGCTCAGCGAAATCGGCCGCGTCGAATTGGCGGTGACCACCAGCCTGAACTGCAACTTCCTGCGGCGTCCCAAGCCGAGGGACATGATCGGCGAGGCCCGCCTGCTGAAGCTCGGCCGACGGCTCGCCTACGGCGAGGTCTCGTTGTTCACGGCGGGAGAAGAAGGCGAGGGGCCGGTGGCCCATGTCACGGCGACCTACTCGATCCCGCCGGAGCGCTGACCGGCCTGTCTATTCCGGCAGCTCCACCGAGAACTTGATGGCCGAGTACCAGGCGATCAGGTCGGCGATGTCGTCGTCGCTCAGGCCTTGGGCGACGATAGACATCTCGCGGTGGTGCCGCTTACCGGAGCGGAAGGCCTCGAGCTGGGCCTTGAGGTAGATGTTGCTCTCGCCCGCGATGTGGGGCACGTCGGGGCGCTTGCTGACGCCGTCGATGCCGTGGCAGACGGCGCACTGCCGGGCCTTGGATCGCCCATCGTCCTTCGAGCCCGCGGCCAGGACCGGGCCGGCGCTTAGCAGGGCCATGATCGCGAGAATGCTCGGGGGGGCTTTCATCGGTGCTCCTGAAAGCAAGCCACCCCCGGCGCGGCCGGCCCCGCCGGGGGTGGGCTGGGTATCGGTGAAGGTACGCTCTAGCGCTCGTAGGAGATACGGTAGATCGCGCCGGCGAAATCGTCCGAGACGAGCAGCGAGCCGTCGGGCAGCGTCGCCACGTCGACCGGGCGGCCGTGGTACTCGCCGGTTTCCGGATCGAGCCAGCCCTCGGCGAAGACCGTCGTCTTGTCGGCGCCGCCTTCATCGTTGAGGCTGGTGAACATGATCCGGGCGCCGATCGGGGTGGTTCGGTTCCAGGAACCGTGCTGCGCCGAGAAGATGCCGCCGCGGTACTCTTCCGGGAACATCCTGCCGTTGTAGAAGGTCATGCCGAGGTCGGCCGCGTGGGCGTCCATCTCGACCTCGGGCGCGACCGCGTCGGCGGGCGGCTCGCTGTCCTTGTACTCCGCGGTGCGAGCCTTGCCGCCGCCGTACCAGGGGAAGCCGAAGTGCTGACCGGGACCGGTGGCGCGGTTCAGCTCGCCCGGCGGTATGTCGTCGCCCATGCCATCGACCTGGTTGTCGGTGAACCAGAGCTGGCCGTTGGCAGGGTTGAAGTCCATGCCCACCGAGTTGCGCACGCCGCGGGCGAAGACCTCGCGGCCGGAGCCGTCGGTGTTGACCCGGATGATCCCGCCGATCCCCGTCTTGTCGTAGAGCCCCATCTTTTCTTCGGGGAAGACGTTGAACGGCTGGCCTAGCGAGACATAGAGCTTGCCGTCCGGCCCGACGCGGCACACCCGCGCCGTGTGGTTGTAGCTCTCCTCGTCCTGGGGGATCAGCTCACCCTTTTTGACCACCAGGAAGGCTGCCACGTCCGGTCCCTCGAAGAAGAATTCGGCGGCCGGGAAGACCAGAACCCGATTCTGCTCGGCGATGTAGAGGAACCCGTCCTTCGAGAAGCAGGGGCCGTTGGGGATCGCGAAATCGATCGACGGCGCGAAGGCCATGACCTGATCGGCGGTCCGGTCACGGTCGCGGTCGACCACGGACCAGACGCTGGTCTTGCGGGTGCCGACGAAGACCACCGTACCCTGGGGCGCCACGGCCATGTGGCGGGCATCGGGAACAACGGCGTAGAGGTCGATCTTGAAGCCGTCCGGCAAGGAGATCCGTTCAAGGTTCTTGCGTAGCTGGTCGGCGCGCTTGCCGGTCTGGTCGATGGTCTCCAGATCCAGCGGCGTGCCTGTGGTCTTGAAGGCTGAAAGCTTTTCCAGGTTGTCCGTCGCGGCGAAGGCCGTGCCGGAGAGCCCCATGGCCAAGACAGACGCCACCATGGCCCTTGTCATTGACATCCTGATTCCTCCCGAGATTGGCAAGGGTTGCAAAGATCTCTTGTTTTCAGAGATTGCCTGCATCTTGACGGCTCGCCAGAGGCATTTCAACCACAGGCCGATGTCTTGGCGACCTCTTCGACCGCAAATCTCGGGGCTTGACGCTGTCCGCCGGGCACCCGACTTCATCCCTGTCGGGTGCCGCGGTGGTGTGCTACAAAAAGTTGCATGAAGATCCGTCGCGGACGGACAACGTATATGGTGGGTGCGGCTGGGATTGAACCAGCGACCCCCGCCGTGTGAAGACGGTGCTCTCCCGCTGAGCTACGCACCCGATATCGCGAAGGATCGGGCGGGAGATGTAAGATAGGCGGGTCTGGGCTGTCAAGTCGGTCCGCTCTCGGGACGAGACGAGGCAGGAGGGCGGAATCAATGACTGAGGAACGGGGCCGCGGCGCGAAGGGCCGCGCCGGGCGGCGAAGGATCCCCGGCCTGCGTGCCGCCGCAGCTTCCCTAGCGCTCCTCGCGGTCTCTTCGCCGCTCAGTGCGGGACAGCCGCTCTCGCTGGATTATCATGTCTACGCCGGCGGTTTCCACGCCGTCTCCTTCAGCACGGTATTCAACATCGAGAAGGAGAGTTACCGCGCCCGGGTCAACCTGCGCAGCAACGGGTTCATCGACCGTTTGTTCAGCTTCTCCATGGAGGCGAAGGCGGACGGCCAAAGCGGCGCGAACGGCATCACGCCAAACTTCTTTCGAACTTCCAACCGGTGGCGGTCGAGCGGCGAGCGTTTCGTAGAGATTTCCTACGACAGTCCGGGCGCCGTGCCCCGAACCGTCGTGGAGCCGCTGCCGAAACTCGACGAACGCGATCCCGTGCCCGACGAACTGCGGCGCAACACGCTGGACCCCCTGAGCGCCATCGTGCAGCTGATCAGCAGCATCAGCGACAGCGAGCGCTGCGAGTCCAAGGCGGCGGTGTTCGACGGTCGCCGGCGCTACGACCTGGCGGCCCGCCACCTCGGCGAGATCGTCCTCCAGGCCAGCGACGTGGCGCCTTATGGCGGCCCGGCGGTAAAGTGCGCGATCACCGTGGAACGCATTGTCGGGCAGTGGAAAAAGAGCAAGCGCTGGCGCGAAGCCGGCCGCCCCACGATCCACGTCTTCCTGGCCCGTCTCGATCCCGATGCGCCCCTCGTGCCGGTTCGAATCGAGGCAAAGAACAGGATCGGCCAGGTGAGGGTTCATCTGGTCGGCAGCGGCGGCACCGCCCTCGCCGAGCGATGATCGCTGCCGTCGAGCCTGATTGACGGCCGAGAGCTGCCCGCGGAGCCGTCGCGCAGTTTACCCGGGGCCCGTGGCCAACGGGTGAACCCTGGGGGCCCCACCGCCATACCGCCATCGGGGCCTCTTCCTCATAGTGCCAAGCACGCACCGGCCTGCCGGGATCGCGCCGGCCGGCCCCAGCCCGCTCTGGTCAGGCAAGAGGTGCCGACGCTAGATTGAACGCTGTTCTCTCCGTCGAACCGAACCCAGAACCAGATGTCGCTGTCCTATCACGAGACCCCTGACACCCCGCGGCGGCAGACCTATTTCTTGCTGGAGGCCGGTCATACCGGTAACCGGGCGGCGCGGGCCTGTGATTGGGTGATGATCGTCCTGATCGTGGCCAATGTGGCGGCCGCCGTTCTGGTAACCGTGGACAGCCTGCGCGCGTCCTACAGCAAGGCCTTCGAGTACTTCGAGATCTTCTCGGTTGCGGTCTTTACCGTCGAGTACCTGCTGCGCCTCTGGGTCTGCGTCGAGCACCCCTCGATCCGGCCCCTGGGGCCGGTCAAGGGGCGGGTCAAGTTCGCGCTGGGGCCCTTCGCCCTGATCGACCTCCTGGCGATCCTGCCATTCTACCTCGCGTTCTTCCTGCCGGCCGCCGACCTGCGCATGTTACGGATTTTCCGCCTGCTGCGCCTCTTGAAGCTGGCGCGCTACTCGCCGGCGCTGGCGACGCTCTGGCGTGTCCTGGTCGACGAGCGCCGGGCGCTGGCCGCGGCCTTGGTCATCATGCTGGGTTTGCTTACGCTGTCCGCCGCGGCCATGTACTACGCCGAGCGCCAGTCCCAGCCCGAGCTCTTCAGTGACATCCCCTCCGCGATGTGGTGGGCGCTGGCGACCTTGACCACGGTCGGTTACGGAGACGTTGTGCCGATCACGCCGCTCGGCCGGGCGATCGGCGGCCTGGTCATGCTGTTCGGCCTGGGCATGTTCGCCCTCCCGATCGGCATCATCGCCTCAGGCTTTGCCAGCGAGATTCATCGCCGCGATTTCGTCGTGACCTGGGGCATGGTGGCCCGGGTGCCGCTCTTCGCCAAGCTGGACGCCTTGTCGGTTTCGAGGATCACCAACCTGCTGCGCGCCAGGGTCGTCGATCCAGACACGATCATCCTGCGCCGGGGCGATCCCGCAGATTCCATGTACTTCATCGCCAGTGGCGAGGTCCGGGTCGAGCTGAGTCCCCGGCCTCTTGATCTGGGCGAGGGTGATTTCTTCGGCGAGATGGCGCTGCTGCAGAAATCGCGGAGAAGAGCGACGGTACGGTCGATCTCGCGATGCCGTCTTCTCGTGCTCGAGGCCGAGGACTTCAACGAGTTGATCGAGTCCGACGGCGATCTCAGGGAAGCCATCAACGAGGTGGCCGAGCGCCGGCTTTCCGACAACGCCGGGTGATCCCAGACGGAGCCTCGAGGATTAGCCGGCACGTCTTGGATGGCCGAGAGCACCGCCTGTGAACAGGCGCTGATCTCCGGACCGGCGGGCCGTCAGTCCTGCGGCATGATGTCGAAAGCGATGCTGATGCGGGTCTGGTCCGAGGAGAACGGCAGGGTCCGGTGCGGGAGGTAGGAGGGGAAGAGCAGCATCAGGCCCTCCTGTGGCCGGATCAGCTTGATCGGCGGCTCACGCTCGGTGGCGTGGCGCAGCAGCGGCCGGCCGAATTCGATCCAGCCGGCTTGTTCCGCGCCTTCGTCCTCGATCAGGTCGGGCAGGGCGGCGTAGTAGACGCCGCTCAGCCAGCCCGAAGGATGGATGTGGGGAATCTGGAAGCCCTGCCGTTCCATGACGACTGCCCAGGCGGTCAGAATCCAGGACTGTGGCGGACGGGCCAGGAAGGGGTGGGCCGGGTCGGGCGGCAGCGCTCTGCCGTAGTCTTCGATCGCGGCGCAGATCATGGCCTCCAGCTGGGCGACCGGCCCCTTGGGCTCGATCAGGAGCTCGGCGCTGTGCCGGCCCTCCCGGGTCGCCCGGCCCTGGGGCTCGTACTTCAGGGTCGGGTGGTCGAGGACGTGACGCGCCAGGTCGCGATTGAACGCCGCCAGGCTCTCGTACTCAGGGGCCCGGTCCCATAGCTTCGGCAGGATGAGGCGGTCGTAGTCGGCCAGCGCGTCGAGCTCCGTTTCGCGGCCGAGCGCGGCCAGTGCGGTGGTCTTGAGCGCCAGGGCCTCGGTGTGGCCGGGATGCCGCGCGAGGCAGGCGTCGCAGCTGGCGAGCGCGCCCGCGGCGTCGGATAGCTCGAGTTGCAGGTCGGCCGTCAGGCAATAGGCGTGCGCCGCGTCAGGAGCGCGCGCCGTGACCTCGCGGCACGCCGCGAGCGCCCGGTCGAGACGCTCGCCCCTCCTGGCGGAGGTCACCACGCAAGACAGGGCCTGCACGTTGCGCGGCGCCAGTTCCAAGGCATGAAGCGCGGTTTCGATGGCCTCCTGCGCCTTGCCCAGCTTGCCGAGCGACAAGGAGAGATGGCACAGCGCGGGGATGAAGTCCGGCTTCAGCTCGAGCGCCTGGCGGCACGCTTCGACAGCCTCGTCCTCGCGACCCAACTCCGTCAGGGTGCTGCCCAGATTGCACAGCACGCCGTAGTGGTCGGGCTTGAGCGCCAGGGCCCGACGGTAGAACTCCTCGGCCTCCTCCGGGCGGCCGGCCGCCTTGAGCGTATTGCCGAGGTTGGCCAGGGCGGCGGGAAACCCCGGCTTCAGGCCTATGGCCTGACGATAGGCCTGCTCGGCTTCCCCAAACCGGCCGACCATCTCCATCACAATTCCGTGATTGAAATGGGCGTCGGCGAAGTCGGGTGCGATCCGCAGAGCTTGGCGGTAGGTTTCGATCGCCTCGTTGACCCGGCCGATCTGCTTTAACGCGATGCCAAGGTTGCAGAGTATCCCGGCGTTCCGCGGCGCCATGGCGGACGCGCGGCGATAGGCGGCAATTGCAGGCTCTAGGCGTCCTGCGCGGTGTAGAGCGACGGCCTGCTGAAAGGGGTCTGGGTCCGCGTGCATGATAGGTCTTCGGTACCAGATATGGTCGGCTTGCCTCGTTCGGCTAAGCCCGATGCTTTCCCCGAAGCCGGTCAAAAGCAAGCGTTTAGCGGCCAAGCGGCACGATCGCGGCATCGATAAACTGTTAGAGCGTTGACCGGATTTCGGCATAGAATGAATGGGTTAAGCATTGTAAACGAGAGCCGCTCGATGCCCGTGGGAGGCGCCGAATCACGAGGCCGAAGGGGGAAGGCCGACTTGCCAACGGGTAGTTGTTGCGACACAGTTATTCCCGTATAGGGGGAGTACGGGGGCGGAATGCTCGCAGAGAACATTCTTCGCTGGTTGTGTTTTGACCGGCCCGCCGGCGGCTCGGCCGAAGCCGGTGAGATCCGCAGTCAGCAACTGGCGTACTTCGTGCGCAACGTGCCGATCAACTCGGCGGCCAACCTGGCCAATTCGCTGATTGCGGCGGCGATCGTCTGGCCCTTCGTGCCGAAGGCGCTGATCCTGGCTTGGCTGCTCCCTTCCTGGATCTTCGTGATTTGGCATCTGCGCAAGTGGCAGGCGAACCGGCGCCGCCGCAAGCCGGCCTGGGTATCGCGGCGAGGTCCGCGGAGGGCAGCCTTCTGGGCGGCGATTCCCGGCCTGTTCTGGGGCTGCACCGCGATCTTCGTTTCCTATCTGCCGCCATCCCATTGGCTGCTCCTCATGGTGATGTGCGTCGGCATGACCGCTGGCGCGGCGGCGACCTTGGCATCGGTGCCGGCCGCGGCCTCCGCGTTCATCGTTTCCGTCTGCCTCCCGTGGCTGGTTCACTTCTTGTTGCAGGACGATCCCTACTTCCTGTCCGTGACCTTCATGATCGTCATCTTCATGCTGGCCATGTTGGCGACGACCCGCAGTGTCTTCTCCGCGATCATCGAGGGAATCCGGGTCCGGCATAAGAACGCGGCTCTGCTGCAGCAGTTCCGCGCCGAGCGCGACGAGTGGCTGGAAATCTCGGACACCGCCGAGGCCTTCGCGCTGTTCGACGGCGACGATCGTCTGCTGCTTTGCAACGAGAGCTATCGGCGCCTTCTCTCCCTGCCGGAGCACAGCCTGAAACGGGGCACCAGTTCCGAGGAACTGATGCGGCTCTCCTCGGCGCCCTTGGACCATGCGGGCGACGCGGTCGGCCACCGCGCGGCGCAGGACCCGCAGGCGCGGTCGAACACGATCGAGCATCTGTCCAACGGACGCTGGCTCAGAACATCGGACCGCAGAACGACCGGCGGCCGGCGGCTGGTCCTCCACGTCGACGTGACGGAGCTGAAGGACCGCGAACAGGCCCTGATCGAGATGCACCATGAGCTTCAGCGGAGCGAAAGGAGACTGCAGGACGTCGCCGAGGCTTCGGTCGACTGGTTCTGGGAGATGGACCAGGACCTTCGCTTCACTTTCATGTCGCGCAACATCGAGCGGCTCGCCGGCGTCTCGGCCGAGGCGCTGCGTGGCAAGACCCTGGGCGACGTCTTGACCGTCGACCGGACGACCGAGGCCTGGCGCCAACAGGAGCAGTCATTCGCGGCGCGCAAGCCGTTCCGCAACTACGTCCATGGCGGTATCGGCAAGGATAGCGAGTGGCGCTGGATAAGGCTGAGCGGGGTCCCCGTGCTGGGCGAGGACGGCGGGTTCCGCGGCTATCGCGGTTCGGGCAGCGACGTCACCAAGGAGGTCGAGGCCCTGGAGGCCCTGCGCGTCAGCGAGGAGCAGCTTCGGCTGGTCACCGACAGCCTTCCGGTCCTGATCTGCTACATGGACCGCGAGTGCCGTTACCTCTTCGCGAACAAGACCTGCGCCGAATGGTACGCGCGTCCGCGGGAGAAGATCGTCGGACACGAGGCTTCCGAGATCCACGGCGAGAGCTTCGCAAACTTCAAGCCGCACATCGAACGGGTCCTCGCCGGCGAGTCCGTCACGTTCGAGTTGACCAACACGTACAACGACGGCCGTCGCCGCGACGTCCAGCTGATCTATGTCCCTCACTTCAGCGATAGCGGCAAAGTCGACGGCTTTATCGCGCTCGCCGAGGACACCACGGAGCGCAGGCTGATCGAGGCCGAGCGGGAACAGGCGAAGCGGGCCTTGCACGACCGGGAGACCCGGTTGCACGAGCTGCAACGGCAACTCGACCAAGTCTCGCGGCTCCATGCCCTGGGCCAGCTGTCTTCCGCCCTGGCCCACGAGCTCAACCAGCCGCTCGCCGCCATCGTCAACTATGTGAGCGCAGGAGCGCGCTTGCTGGACCGGGACGAGGCGCAGCGGGAGCGGATCCGTGAACTGCTCGAGAAAGCGGTAACGCAGGCCGGTCGGGCCGGCGATGTGATCCGGCGTCTGCGCGGCCTCTTCGAGTCCGGCGAGCGGGAAGCCGCGCCCCACGACATCAATGATGTGGTCGAGGACGCCGCCGCGCTGGCGCTGATCGACACGCCCGCGAGGGGCATCGCCTTCGACCTCAGGCTCGCCCAAGACCTGCCGACCGTAATGATCGACCGCATTCAGATACAGCAGGTCGTTCTCAATCTCGTCCGGAATGCGGTGGACGCGCTGCAGGGCGAGGACCGCAGGTCTCTGGTCATCGAAACGGCGCAAGGGCCGGACCAAGAGGTCATCGTTTCGATCAGCGATTCCGGTCCTGGGCTGCCGGATGAGATCGCCGCCAGACTCTTCGAGCCCTTCGTCTCCAGCAAAGCCAACGGCATGGGGCTGGGACTGTCGATAAGTCAGCGGATCATCGACGCCCATGAAGGACGGATCTGGACGGAATCCGTGAAGCCGCAGGGCACTCGTTTCAGGTTCACGCTCCCGGCGGGGCAACTGGCCGAGGCTGCGGAATGAGCCAGGTACCTCTGGTCTACATCGTCGACGACCATCCGGCGGTACGGGAAAGCCTGGTCGCCCTGCTCGAGTCGGCCGGCCTCGAGCCGCTGGCATTTCCCTGCGCGGAAGACTTTCTCGCAGCCCTGGAGCCCGACCGGCACGGCTGCCTGTTGCTCGATTTGCGGCTGCCGGACATGAGCGGACTGGAGCTTCAGCGACGGCTGACGAAGACCGGCGCCCGACTGCGCACGATCATGATCTCCGGACACGGGGACGTGCCGCTCGCGGTTCAGGCGATGAAGGCCGGGGCCGTCGACTTCATCGAGAAGCCTTGCTCCGACACGGTGATCCTTTCAGCAGTGCGCCAGGCGCTGGACGAGATCAACCGCGCGAAGGCAGTGGAAGCGACCCGCCTCGAAGCCTCGCGTCGGTTCGAGCAGCTGACGCCGCGCGAGATGGAGGTTCTGAAGGCGCTGGTCAGCGGTCAGCCCAACAAGCAGATCGCTCACCAGCTCGAGATCAGCCCCCGCACCGTGGAGATCCACCGGGCGCGCGTCATGTCGAAGATGGCGGCACCCAGTCTGTCGCACCTGGTGAGGATGGCGATGGCCATCGGGATCGATGAGAACAACCCGGAAGGCTGAGCGCGGCTTGGCTCGGTTCGTCGCAAGGCATAAAGCGCTCGGCATCTTAGAGGGGCGAGCGCTACGCCCGGGCCTCGAAGGGCGAGAAGAGGCGGTTGACGGAGCGCCCTAGCCGCGGGCCCGTGCGGCCGCTGTCCGTGATTCTATTCGACCGGAACCAATTCAGGGCATAGAGTTAACCGATTAGGGTCCGCAACAAATGCTGTTCGGTATCAACCGAAGTATTTCCTCTCTTCAAGCCAAGATCCGAGAAAGTGGGAAAGCCGAGGATCTTCATTATCGACGACGACGAGGCCGTCCGGGATTCTCTTAGAGCTTTGCTCGAGTCCACGCATATGTCCGTCGAAACCTACGCCTCGGGGCGTGAATTCCTCGAGTCCTATCGCAACCGTGCTCCCGGCTGCGTGGTGCTGGACATGGATCTGCCTCACATGAGTGGTCTCGAGGTGGTCGAGGTCCTCGCCGCGCGCGACGATTCGATCCCGGTCATTGTTATGACGGGGCGTTCGGAAAAAGCACTCCAACGGCGTTATCGGCGCGGCGGCGTCACGGCTCTCCTGGAGAAGCCGACGTCGGAAGGGGCCTTGCTCGAGGCGATCGACCAGGCGCTTTCCCGCTATCGGTCCGGTTCGGCCGGTACCGCATGAAAATGCTCGCTGGAAGCGGCGAGGCACGCGCTTACAAATGCAGCATAAATGCAATCTACAATCATAGTATGAGTTAAATATTATACGTACTATCCCGAATATCCACAACTCAAGGTATGTGGTTGGTTCGGCTCGATAGTAAGTGAATGGCGGTCTATTCGCCAAAGGGAGTTCAATGTTCAAGGAGAAAACAAAGCCTCAACGGGCTCGATCTCTGGTACATAGCCCGCCGATCGTTTCCTTGGCGCGGCGTCTCGAAGGGATCTACCGAGAGTTGGAGGGGCGGGACGTCGCCACCCTCGGTCCGGAGATCCTGGCACTGGAGCAGGAGATTGCCGACAGTCCGGCGACCGGTCTCCAGGAAGCGGCGATCCAGGTTATGCTGGCGGCGGCCTATGTGGAGCGGCTGCGCGAGGACCTCGTGGACGACACGGAAGACGCGCTCGACAAGATGCAGCGTTTGATGTGTTCGGCCCTGTCGGCCATCGTCAGGGAGTCGGGGGTCGATCTGGACGATGTCGGCGGGCAGCGTTACGCGCCAGAGTATCAGGATTCCCTCTGGCGCTTCCCGAAACCGCACTGACGTTCAATCGAGCGCGCCCGGTTTGCCGGGGCGGCGCTGGCTTTAGTCTTGCCGGAAACGGTCGTCATGGCCGTCGAGAGCTGTCCCCCGGTACGCGAAGGTTGCATCGATCCTGTCGAGCAGGTGCTGCCCGCCCGTGGTCGGCGGATAGCGGGCCGGGCGCTGCGGCGAAACGCAGGTCTCCAGGCAGGCCAGGGCCGCGTCGAAGTCCGGATCGAAGAAGAACGGCAGCGAATAGCGGTCGTGTCCCGAAAGATTGATGACCCGGTGCCGGGTGGACGCGTAGAGATCGTTGCTCCAGCGCGCCATCATGTCGCCGATGTTGACCACGAAACTTCCTTCGACCGGCGGCGCGTCGACCCAGGTGCCGGCGCAGTTCTGCACTTGCAGGCCTCCGCTCGCGTCCTGAGCCAGGATCGTCAGGCAGCCGAAGTCGGTGTGGGCCCCGGCGCCGAGGCGCTTCTCGGTGATTCTGCCGCTTTGCGGCGGGTAGTGCAGGGGGCCAAGGGTTGCCATCGGACCGGTCAGCTTATCCTCGAAGAAGTCCTCGCGGAGGCCGAGCGCCAGGGCGAAGGCGGCCATGAGATCTCGGCCAAGGCTGGACAGCGCCGCATAGTAGTCTTCCATGACCTCGCGCCAGCCGGGCAGGTTCGAGGGCCACTGGTTGGGGCCGTGCAAGGGGGTTCCGGCGATCACCAGAGGATGGTCGGCTGCGAGGTCGCGACCAATCTTGATCCCTTCCTTGAAATCCCCCGCTGCGGTCTGCTGGGCCGGATCGAGGTTCTCTCCGCCGAGCGCGAAGTAGCCGCGATGGCAGGGCGACCGGGCGATCGAGATCAGGGCCTTCTCCGCTGAAGGCAGCTGAAAGAACCTCTTGGCCTGGGCGAAAGCCGCTTCGACGAGCGCGCGTGGCACACCGTGATTGACGACGTAGAAGAACCCGATGTTCCGGCATGCCCGGTCGATCTCGGCCGCGACCCGGCGCCGGTCCGCCGCGGTGCCGGAACGGAACAGCCCGAAGTCGACCAGCGGGATCTTCTCCAGGGGAAGGCGCTGCGCCACCAGAGTCGCGTCTATCGGCCGCTTCTGCACTGTCATCCTGCCTCGTCCCGGGAACGCCCCTGCCGACGCGTGGACGCCCCCGTTCGAACCCTCGTCATAGGATACACCCAAACCTTCCGGCCGCCGCCCGCTTCTCTGAGATGATGACCGGGGCATCACTGGGCAAGACCCTCGCGGCCTCACCGAGCGCGATCGGCGGCGGCGACGCGGCGCCCAAGGGAGATTGCAGCGGCGATGCTTGTGAACCATCCTGGCGCCGGGACTTCGCCGGACAAGGGTGACAGATGGTCGATTTCATTTTCATGCTGACCCGCAAGGACCGCACGGTGGAGGACTGTCTCGAGATCGTCGACCTGATCCAGCCTCTGGGCATAGAGCATATCGGTTTCAAGGACATCGGCGTTGAGCCCGCGACCCTGGCGGCGCTCAACCGCCGGATCAAGCAATCGGGCGCGACCAGTTACATGGAGGTGGTCAGCACCGCGCCGCAGGACAGTCTGCGCTCGGCCAAGACCGCGCGTGCGATCGGCGTCGATTGCCTTCTGGGCGGGACCGAGGCCGAGCAGATGCTGGACGTGCTCGGCGGCTCGGCGATCGCTTACTTTCCCTTTCCCGGGCGGCCCGCCGGGCACCCGACCAGGCTGGGCGGCGGCACCGCCGAGGTCGCCGAGGACTGCCGGCGTTTCTCGGTGCTCGGCTGCGCCGGTGTCGACCTGCTGGCTTACCGGGCGAGCGAGGCCGACCCGCTCGACCTGGTCCGCGCGGCGCGCGACGCGACGGACGGTAAGCTGATCGTGGCGGGCAGCGTCGATTCCGCCGCCCGGATCAGAGCTTTGGCGGCGGCCGGCGCCGACGCCTTCACGATCGGCTCGGCGGTCTTCGACGGGGCCTTCTCACCCCGGAAAGGGGCCACCACCTCCCAACTGCGCGACATTCTGGCCGCTTGCCCCTAAGCTTGCGCACCCGCCAGATGGAGCGGCCGCGGACCGGGACGAAAGATGGCCGGACGGAAAGAGTGCCTGTTAGGCGTTGATCTGGGCGCCGGAAGCCTAAAGGCGACCGTGGTGTCTGAACGCGGCCAGGTCCTCGGCGAGGCCGCCGAGGCGATCGAAACCGCCAGCCCGCGAGCCGGCTGGTCCGAGCAGGACCCCGCTGACTGGTATGCTGCGCTCTGCCGTGCCGTGCCGGAAGCCCTTCAAATTGCCCGGGTGCCGGCAGCCCGCCTCGCTGCGGTCGGTTTCTCCGCGGGGGCCCATACCCAGGTCCTGACCGACCGCGAGGGCCGCGTGATTCGTCCGGCGATTCTGTGGAGCGACCAGCGCAGCGCGGCCGAGTCAGAGGCGCTGCATCGGCGCGCCGGCGAGCGGATCGTCGCGATCGGATTCAACCGGGTCAATCCGACCTGGACCCTAGCGCAGCTTCATTGGATCAAGCACCGGGAACCGGAATCGGCGGCCCGTGTCGCCCGGCTCTTCCTTGCCAAGGACTACCTCAGGCACAGGGTGACCGGGGACTGGCACACCGACGTCAGCGACGCGGTCGGAACCCTGATGGCCGACTCCGCCCGAGGCCAATGGTCGGCGGAGCTCTGCGATCTGATCGACTGGCCGATCGAAACCCTGCCGCCGATCGTCCGTCCGGACACCCTGGTCGGGAGGGTCACCGAGTCGGCCGCCGCCGAGACCGGTCTGGTCGCGGGCACGCCCGTGGCCGCCGGCAGCAACGACACGACGGTGGAGCTCTTCGGCGCCGGGGCGGTCCGCGAAGGGCAGGGGGCGATCAAGCTGGCCACTGCCGGGGTCCTGTTCGGCGTGACCAAGGGGCCCAGCGTCTATCCGCCGGTCTCCTGCTATCCCCACGTGATCGAGGGGCTCTACTTCACGGCGACCGGCACCAACTCCTGCGCCTCTTCCCATCGCTGGCTGCGCGATCTCCTTTTCCCGGCCGGCAGCGGCCCGGGCGACGGCTACGCCGAGATGGACGCCCTCGCGGCCTCGGTGGGCGCCGGCGCCGAAGGCCTGATCTTTCATCCCTACCTTCAGGGCGAGCGCGCACCCTACTGGGACCCCTTTCTCAGGAGCCATTTCCTCGGGCTCACCCTGCGCCACGGGCGGGCGCACTTCGCCCGCGCCCTCTACGAGGGCATCGCCTTTTCCTTCCGTGACATGCTCGAGGCCATGCCGCCCGAGGCGCGCTTCGACGAGATGCGGATCATCGGCGGCGGCGCCCGCAGCGCGACCTGGCGCCAGATCATGAGCGACGTCTTGGGCCGGGAGATCTGCCGCCCGGCCCAGGGCGACGCCTCCTACGGCGCCGCGCTTATCGCCGGCGTCGGCGCCGGGGTCTTCGGCTCGCTGTCGGAGGCTGCCGAGCTCTGCGCGCCGGTCATCGACCGTGCCCGGCCCGAAGCGGAGCGTCACGACCTCTATTCGAAGCTCTTCGCGGTCTACAAGGAGGCCCAGGCCGGGCTCGCGCCGCTGGATCACCAGCTCCATGGTCTGTTCGAAGCCTAGAGCGGATCATGTTTTGACGGAAGTCGCCGCCCCGGCCAGATGCCTCAATAGACCTCCATGTACTCGCTGCGCTCCCAGTCCGTGACGTGACTTTGGAAACGGGCGAGCTCGGCTCGCTTGACCGTTGTGAAGACCTTGACGAAATCCTCCCCGAGCAGCGCGCGCATCTCCGCGTCCGCCTCCAGACCGGCGAGCGCGCGGTCCAGATCTGACGGCAGCTTCTCGAGGCCCTGGTTCTCTTCGGCGGGGCCGTCGACCGGCGGTCGCAGGGCCCGGCCTTCCTTAAGTCCCAGCAGGCCGGCGGCGAGCACGCCGGCGGCCGTCAGGTAAGGATTGCTGAGGCCGGAGGCGGCGCGCATTTCGACATGGGCGTTGTCGTCGCCGACGTCCTTGAGCCGGACCATGGCGGTGCGGTCTTCGACCCCCCAGGAGACATTGGAGGGGGCGAAGGTATGGGGCTTGAGCCGCCGATAGCAGTTCGGCGTCGGCCCGATCAGGGGCATCAGCGCGCCGGCGTGGGCCAGAATTCCCTCGGTGAAATGCCCCATGCGTTCGGCGATGGCGCTCCGGTTGCCGTCGTCCGCAAAGGCGCTCCTGCCGGTCTCCCGGTCGAGCAGGCTCATGTGGACGTGGCAGCCGCAGCCGGCCATGTCCGTGGCCGGCTTCGACATGAAGGTCGCGAGGTAGCCGGCCCGGTGGGCCAGCTCCTTGATGGCGTTCTTGAAGGTGAAGGCCTTGTCGGCGCCGGCCAATCCGATCGCCGGCCCGAAATTGATCTCGTACTGGGACGGCGCGTACTCGCAGTTGTGGGTAATCACGTCGATGCCGATGCCCTGCAAGTGATCGAGCAGCGTGTCGAGGAAGGGAACGTACTGGTTCCTCACGGTGTTGAAGATATGGACACCGCCGAACAGCGGTTCCCGGGTCTCCGCGTTCAGCAGGTAGAACTCGAACTCGTGGCCCATCATGACGTGGAAGCCGAGCTCGGCCGCGTGGTCGAGAACCTTCTTGAGCACGCTGCGCGGCGTGGCCGGGATCGGCTCTTCCGGCGCCCAGCGGGCGTCGCAGATCACCTTGGCCGTCCCCTCGAGCCAGGGCACGAGCCTGACCGTGGAGGGGTCGGGCACCAGCTGCTGGTCGCGGTAGCTGATCTCCTCGTGCAGTCCGCTGCCGCCGATCACGCCGGAGGCGCTGTCCAAGCCGACGACGCCGCCGTAGAGGTTCAGACCTCTGCGCGCGTAGCGCTCGACCTGGTCGATCGGTACGACCTTGGTGCGGCTCGTGCCGTGTAGGTCCGGCAGCTCGAAGCGCAGGTAGCGGACGTGCCTCGCTCTCAGCTCTTCGATCATCGCGGCGATGGGATCCGATGCGGCCATGTCTTCCCCTCCCTCGGCAACGTGAGCCCCGGGCGCCGACGCCGGGCCGCCGCCGCGGTCAAATCTAGCGTTGCGGCGCCGGTTCCCGAAACGCCAAATATGCGGAGCGGCGCAAGCGACCGGCCAGGCCGATCAGCGGCCGAGGACCGCGGGAAGAGGAGGAAATCGGGATGTTGTCACCACAGGGGCGCGTGATCATGATTTCGGGAGCCAATAGGGGCATCGGGCAGGCTATTGCCCGCGCGCTGCACGGGAAGGGCTACAGCCTGTCGCTCGGGGCGCGCAGCCTTGAGGCACTGGAAGAGGCGACGGCCGACTTTGACCGGGCGCGCGTTGCCCGGCACCGCTACGAGGCGCGGGACCGCGCCGCTGCTGCCGCATGGGTCGAGGCCACGGCGGCGCGCTTCGGCCGGATCGACGGCCTGGTCAATGCCGCCGGCATACTTCTGTCGGCCGGCATCGAAGACGACGCGGAGCAGCGCTACGACGAACTCTGGGCGGTGAACGTCATGGGTCCCCTGGCCCTGACCCGCTTGGCGCTGCCCCATCTCCGGGCCGTGGGCAGCGGACGGATCGTCAACCTCGCCTCCCTGTCGGGCAAGCGGGTCGCCGGGGACAACGCCGCCTATCCGCTGAGCAAGTTCGCGGTGGTCGCGCTCAGCCACGCAACCCGGCGGGCCGGTTGGGAGGACGGGGTGCGCGTGACGGCGCTCTGCCCGGGCTACGTCGCCACCGACATGGTCAGCGACGTCGCGGACCCGCCGGCCGAGGCGATGATCCAGCCCGCCGATCTGGCCGAACTGGCGGCGACCGTCATCGCCCTGCCGAACACGGCGTCGGTGGCGGAACTCCTGGTCAGCTGCCGCTTCGAGGACAGCCTCTAGGGTGGGGCATAAAGCAAAATAAAGTAAAATTTGTTCAAAATTGAGTATTAAATTAAGTAACTGTTGACAAAAAACAATTGCCGGCGGTAATTTGTGAAACAACGGTAAATTTTCTTTTACTATCAAGTGGCTTCTGTTAGAAAACCCCACAATAAACGGGAAAAGAAGCCAGAGAGTAGCTGTGCTCACCCAATTCCAATGCGCGCGAGAGGCGCCGAACGATGGACCCGAGGTCGGCCAACAGTCCGCTGGACTGTTGCGCTCGTCATCGGCTTCTCCGTTCCTGTCCGTGGTCGCCCAAGCCGCTACCGGTGCTCCCGTCAATGCAGCCTCAAATAGTAACCTGCAAGATAATATTAAGCGCAGGCTTGTAGAAACGAGGGTTGGGATCCCCGGACGAGGGGTCTCGTGATGATGGTGACCTGGTCAGGAAAGCGAGGCCGGGACGTGGCCCTTACGAACGAACCCGAGTCGAAGGCGGTCGGTGAGGCTTTGCCGGCCGGCGGATCGGGTTCCGTGAACTTGTGGCGCCTCTACCGGCATCTCGGGCGCCGGTCCCTGGCGGCTCTCTGGCGCCGCCTGCGTCTCGACCGAGAGAGCATGCCGAGCCGTGACCGCTATCTCGTCATGCTGGTCTTCGTCGTCGGCGTGGTCTTCGCCACCGCGGGGTTCTTCGCGGTCGGCCATCACTTCCAAGGCAAGGCGCAGCGCGAATTCGAGGGACCGGCGCGGCAGTTTACGGCGGTCCTGACCCGCGCGCTGGATGGGTATCTCGGCTCGCTCAATGCCGTGCGCGCCTTCATGACCGCGTCCAACGACGTCGGCCGCTGGGAGTTCTTCGAGTACACGCGCGAAAACTTGCCGCGCTATCCGGGAACCCGCTCGCTCGAGTGGATCCCGCGGATCACCGAACAGGAGCGCGTGCCCTTCGAGCGCATGGCGCGCGATGACGGCCTCTTCGGCTTTCTCTTCACCGAACGGGACCGGGCGGGTCTCTCGGTCACCGCCCAGCGCCGGCCGCATCACTATCCGATCTATTTCGTCGAGCCGTTCAACGGTAACGAAGACCGGCTGGGGTTGGACCTCGCAGCCGACGCGACCGTGGTCGAGGTGCTGCATTTGGCGCGTGACGTCGGCAGCGCCGTCGCGACTCGTCATAGCGCGAAACAGCCTTCCTTCGCGGTGGTCTTGCCGATCTATCGTGACAACAAGGTGCCGGATACGGTTCAGGGTCGGCGCGACAACCTGCTCGGTTTCGTTCGCGGCATCTTCGATATCGGGGCCATCGTCGGCGACGCCTGGCCGGATCTCGTCAACCTATCGGGTTTCGACGTCTACCTCTTCGATACCGACGACACCAAAGGGGCGCGGACGCTGTATTATCATCCGTCTCCGCTGCGTGACGCCGCGCCTATTCCGCTGCCGGAAACCGAGGTTCTGCGCGGCCTCTATACCGCAGCCACCTACGGCCTGGCGGGCTGGGATTGGCTCATCGTGGTCAAGGCCGTCTCGAGCCCCTTCACCTACAACGTCGGGATGGCGGCCTGGGGCTTCTGGGCCATCAGCCTCCTGTTGACCTCCTTGCTTCTGCAGCACCTGGTCAGCGCCCAGACACGCACCAAGGAAATCGAGCAATCAGTCACGGCGCGCACGGCAGAGCTCTCGCTGGCGAACGCTTTCCTGAAGGAAGAGATCGACGAGCGGGTCCGGATCGAGGAGGAGCTCCGCGCCGCCAAGGACCAGGCCGAAGCGGCGACCCGCACCAAGGCCGAATTTCTGGCGATGATGAGCCACGAGCTGAGGACGCCGCTCAATGCCGTCATCGGCTTCTCTGAGATCATCGGCCGGGAATCCCTGGGGCCGGTGGGCCACTCCCAGTACCGGGACTACGCCGAGGATATCCGCCTCAGCGGCACCCACCTTCTGACCCTGATCAACGATATCCTCGATCTTTCCAAGATCGAAGGTAAACGCTTCGAGCTGCAGGACGAGGTCGTCGACCTCTCGGCGATCCTCGGCAGCGTCTATCCGCTGTTGAAGCCGAAGATCGAGGACGGCGCGCTCTCGTTCCGGCGTAGCTTCGACACGCCGCGCCACCGGCTGCGCGCCGACGAGCGGGCCTTGCGCCAGATCCTGATGAACCTGCTTTCGAACGCGATAAAGTTCACGCCCAAGGGCGGAAGGATTTCGGTCGGCACCCAGCTCGACGACACCGGGCGGTTTCTGATCACGGTGTCGGATACCGGGATCGGCATTGCCGAACACGACATCAAGGCGGCCCTGCAACCCTTCAACCAGGTCGACAGCTCGCTGTCCCGCCGCTACGAGGGCACCGGCCTGGGTCTGCCCCTTTCCCAGCGGCTCATGCGGCTGCACGACGGCGTGCTGGAGATCGACAGCTCTTTGGGGCAGGGCACGAGGATCACGCTGATCTTTCCGAGTGACCGCGTGGTCGAGATGCCGCCTCTGAGCATCGTGGCTGATGACGAGGACGAGGATCTCGGCCCCAATGTGCCGCGCCTGCACGCGCGGCGCGGTCGGCGGCGCTGAGGACGCCCGCCATGACCAGCAGCCGACAGCCGTTCTCTAGGTGTTTGCCCCGCTCGGGGCGGCGGGTACCAATCCTTAAGACTTGTTTGATAGGCCAGCAACGCCGCCGTGTCCGGAACGAGAGGCGTTCCACGATAGCTTGCGTCACGGTGTTCAACCTCAAGTTTTTGGCTTAGCGACTTAGGCCGATCGACCGATGCCGACCGATTTTCAGCAACGGGATGAAGCTTGGCGATGGGCCGCCCCATGCCGCCGGGCACTGCTTGTCGGCGCCACCTGCCTGGCGCTCGGCGCCTGCTCCTTGCTGCCGGTCAGCCTGCCCGGCTCGCCCGCCAAGCCCGCCCAGCCGGAAAAGACCCGACCGTCCACCACGGAAAGGCCTCTCGACTATAGCCGCCTGTCGACGGCGGCCATCAACGATCCCTCGGCCATCGCCAAGGCCCAGACGCTCCTGGTCGACCTCGGCTACAAGGCCGGCGCGATCGACGGCCTGATGGGGCCGAAGACCAGGCGCGCGATCATGCGCTTTCAGGGCGAAGCGGGGATCGCCCGCGACGGCCGTGTCAGCGAGGCTCTGCTGGCGCGTCTGCGCGCCCAGCGCGAGGGGCGCTGGAGCCGGTCCGGGACCGACAAGGATCAGTTACCCGCCTACCGGGCGGGGACCCGGTTCGTCTACTCGGACGGCCGGGTGTTCACCATCGAGTCGGCGGACGGCGACTTCCTTCTGTGGCGCTCCAACCGGGGCGAGGAGATCAGCAGCTACCGGAACTTCATCCTTCCCCCGCTTGCCTGGTCCGACGAGCTCGGCCGGGGCATGCGGAGCTTCGAACTGAATCCCTCGGCCCTCTGGCCTCTGCGTTCCGGCGCCAACATTGGCTTTTCCGCCAGGCACCTGGTGAACAAGGCGAAGGAACCCGACGAGCGCATTATGGTCGTCGAGGAGTGGCGCTGCGAAATCGGCGAGGAAACCGAGGTCACGGTGGTAGCTGGGCGCTTCGACACCCTGGAGATCGCCTGCAGCCGCCAGAGCGACGACGGTTCGCCGGACCTTAGGCGCGTCTGGTACTATGCGCCGGCGGTCGGCCACTACGTCCGCGTGAACGACATCTACGACGCGGACGAGCAGGACCGTCACGTCGAGCTGGTCGCGATCCAGCCGCCCCGCGACGAGTGGCCGCCGGCCGCCCAGGCGGGCCTGGACTGGGCTCTCCAGCACGTCCTCGAGTCGGGTGAGCCCGGCAAGCAGTTCCCCTGGCGCAGTTCGGCCGTCGACACCCAGGTAACCATCGCCGCTCTCAAGACCTACGAGCGGGGTGACGGCCGCAATTGCCGAAACTTCATGCAGACCTGGACGACGGCCGGATCCCGCAAGAACTATCCGGGAACCGCCTGCCGGGCGGGTTCGGGCACCTGGGTCATTCCCGGCTTGGAAGGTTCGCTGGACCCGGTGGTGCGTTAGCGGGTCGTTTCAACCCCTGGGCGACACAAGTCCATTCTCAGCACGATTGGCGAGGCAGATTCTCGCGCCTGTCCGCAACGCGGGAAAGCTGGATCTTTCCTGACTGCTGTCGACGGCGACCGATTGCCTCGCGATTCAATCAATACGCGTTTTTCATCGGCCCGTTGGGGAAATCGAAATATTTTTCGATATAATTGAGGAATTAGACTTCATTTTATCGGTAGGTCGTGAAAGTACTTAAGAAAAATATTAATAAAAAGCCCCTATTATTGCTTAGGAACAGAATACAAACAATTTTCGCTAAAATGATGGCAAATTTTCTCAAACCGTATGCAGACCGCTTGGGGGTCTTACTGCGGGCTTTACTCGGGGGCAAGAAGCCATTCTGGCTCAGTGGCTTGTATCAAGCCTTCAAGAGCTATCGGAGCCACGCGGCGGTGCGGGACCAGGTGCTGGTCGTCTTCGTGCTCTGTTTCGGGGTTTTGCTTTCCATAGGCAGCTTCCTGGCGATCCAGAGCTCCTTCAAGGCGCAGGCGCAACGGGAGTTCGATGTGGCCGCGAGCCGCCTGCTCACGACGCTGGCGGATTCGATCGAGTCGAATCTCGACGTCGTGCGCCGCGGCGAGAGAATGTTCCGGGCCGAGGAGAGGGTCACCCGATGGAGCTTCTTCGACTACGCTCAGGAGTTACTGCCCGACCACCCCGGCGTCCGCAGCCTGGCGTGGATCCCCAAGGTCGCGGCGGACCGCCGGTCCGCCTACGAGGCCGAGGCGAAGAAGGACGGCCTGTTCGATTTTCAGGTCGTCGAACGGCATGACGGCGGCCTCGTCGCGGCGGGAGAACGCGAGACCTACTTCCCGGTGTTCTACCTCGAGCCCTTTCAGGGCAACGAGAGCATGGTCGGCCTCGATCTTAGCACGGAGAGCGACGAGTTCGCGGCCTTGATGCAGGCCAGGGACACCGGCCAAATGACCCTGCGCGCCGTGGCGCAGCCGGAGGAAGCGCCGAGCG
>JAAUYK010185908.1_pt1 | contig 57375 bp, 48 predicted proteins | sample 7278021 | NCBI WGS metagenome assembly JAAUYK01 (sample SAMN14350223, study PRJNA611818) | marine sediment metagenome | isolation source: surface marine sediment (1.8m) | place: French Polynesia: Moorea | collected 2018-08
AAATCCACCAGGGAGACATTGGGTGTTGGCACGCGGATGGCCAAACCGTTGAGTTTGCCGTCAAGTTCCGGCATCACCAGGGCGACCGCTTTGGCCGCTCCGGTGGTGGTGGGCACCATTGAAAGGGCAGCAGCCCGCGCACGGCGCAAATCCTTGTGCGGAAAATCCAGCAGTCGTTGATCACCGGTGTAAGCGTGAATGGTCGTCATCAGGCCGGATTTTAAACCAAAATTTTCCAGGATCACTTTTGCCACCGGCGCCAGACAATTGGTCGTGCATGACGCGTTTGAAATGATATGATGCCGGCGCGGATCATATTGATTTGAGTTGACACCCATAACAAGGGTGATATCCGGATCACTGGCGGGCGCGGAAATGATGACTTTACGGGCCCCGGCCGTCAGATGCCCGGACGCGCCTTCACGATCGCGAAACAACCCGGTGCATTCAGCAACGATATCAACACCCAGCTTTTCCCAGCCAATTTTGGAGGGCTCTTTGATGGATCGGATCGCAATGGATTTGTCATCTATCTGCAGGCGGTCATCCTGGGCAGTGACATCCACATCAAACCTGCCGTGAACGGAATCGTATTTTAGCAAATGGCCCATGGTGGCAGCATCTGCCAGATCATTAATGGCAACCACCTGTACTTCAGGATGGTTCCAGACGGCGCGGAGCACGAGGCGTCCGATGCGACCGAACCCATTGATACCCATTTTTACGGTCATGGTGTCACCTTTAAATGTTTTACCATTACCAGCGCATCTTCGCCGGTTTCAGGATAATAATTGGGTCTTGTGCCCAGCGACTGAAAACCTGCTGTGCGGTACAAAGCAGTCGCGGATGTATTGCCAGGGCGAACCTCAATATAAACTGCGTCAAGCTGTTTCTGTTGGGCCAGTGTAAAACATTGCCGTAGCATGCGGGTGGCCACCCCCTTGGTTTGAAAACTAACAGCGACTGCAATCCGCATGATATGCATTTCGTTTAAGATAACGCGTACAAACACATACGCGATGACATCACTGCTTTTTTGATTTACCTTTTTTCGGACGACATAGCCAAATGCATCTTTATGGACTAATTCAGCTACAAATGATTTTCGCTGCCAGGGCCGCTTGAATGCCGCGCGGTCGATGGTCAGAATGGTATCTAGATCCTGTGGCGTTACCGGATCCAGCTGCCAATTTGGCATATCCTAACTCCGCTTGTTTCCTTTTAATATACCGCTTGCCAGGGAAATACTTTTCTTGCCGAATTTTTCCAGTTTGACCGCCAGTTTGCCCAATTTCATTTTGTCACGGATATTGGCCGCTTGAATTAAAATTGGAAGATTAACACCGGATATCACTTCAATTTTTCCTTCTTCCAGGAAAGAATAACTCAAATTCGATGGGGTCCCGCCGAACATATCCGTTAGAATCAGGACACCATCTTTGGATTTGACCTTTTTGATGCCTTTGGCAATTTTATTCCGCAAGACCTCGGTGCTTTCGGTCAGATCAATTGATACCGACACCAGGGCTTCCGGTTTGCTGCCGATGATAAACTCGGCTGCCTCGATGAGCGCATCTCCTAATTGACTGTGCGTTACGATTACGATTCCGATCATGGTGCTCCTTCAGTAATGCATGGAATAAGCTAAAGATTCAGGCTCACGCAAACCCGCCCGCCTCGCCTTGCGGCCTCGCATGGCGGGCGTGGGTGCAAAGACGCCAAGTTTCTTATCGTTTAGATCACAAATCTTACTGGGCTTAGCTCGCTGTCGCTGCAGCTATAGCGCGGCAAGCAGTTCAGTGTGATGATACAATTTTTTTGCTTTTAGCTCATTCAATTTTAAAAAAGCTCAAACTATGATGTTTGATGAATATCGCGATGAACAATTTCTATTTGATCTTTAGTTTTTCGAATATGATCAAAAAGGGCGCCTGCGATGGTCACCGAGCGGTGGCGGCCGCCGGTGCAACCGACACCTAATGTTAGGTAGGATTTGCCTTCTTTTTCATACATGGGTATCAGATAGTCAAGCAAATCCATATATTTATCTAAAAAAGCCTGGGTATCCGGATGGTTTAATACAAATTTTTTAATTTTAGAATGTGTGCCATCCAAAGGTTTTAACTCCGAATCGAAGTATGGGTTGACCAGAAAACGGACATCAACAATCAGGTCAGCATCGTAGGGGATCCCATACTTAAAACCAAAAGAGACCACTTGAATCCGCATCGCTACTTTTGCTCTGCTCTTGCGGGCGATTTCCATGATACTGGCTTTGAGTTCATGGACCGTATAATTGGAAGTGTCAATGATTTTATCGGACACAGTCCTTAAATTTCCCAGTTGCTGCTTTTCTGCCCGAATACCTTCCAGCAGGCTTTTGCCATGCTGTGATAACGGATGTTGTCTGCGGGTAGCACTGTAACGCTGTACCAGGACATCTTCTTCAGCTTCGAGAAAAAGGAATTCAAAGACGTAGCCTTCCTTTTTTAGGGATTCAAAAACAGGACCGTATTCGGAAAGAAATCCCTTTTCCCGCAGATCCATCACAAAGGCGACACCGGCGATTCCGGTATCACTTTCAATGGGTAATTCGAGAAACTTGGGGAGGAGAGCGACCGGCATGTTATCAACGCAGTAAAAGCCGGCATCCTCAAATGCTGCCATGGCCGTGCTTTTACCGGAACCCGATAGGCCGGTTATTATTATAATATTTAGCTGTTTCACATTATAAACTTAGAAGCTGCGCTTCAATCGGAATATTGAAATACTGGAATGGCCAACTCCACCGAAGTAGGTGCTGCTACGGAGGCCGGGTTGGAATTACGGGTTCAGGAAACAAGATCGATGCAGCTTAAAACTCTTCATCCTCTTGCTTGATGATGTCGAATATTTCATCCCGGTCGGCCGCATTCATCAAGCGCTCCTTGAAATGGTCATTTTTCAGAATTCTTGAAATTCGCGCCAAAAGTTTCAAGTGAAGTCCGGTAGAGTCCTCGGGCGTTATCAGGACGAAAAAGATGTGGGTCGGTTCTCCATCGATGGATTCAAAATCAATGCCCTTGCGGCTTAAACCAAACCCCAACACCAGTGACTCCAGATCTTTGATTTTACCATGCGGAATGCCTATCCCACCGCCAATGCCGGTGCTGCCAAGTCGTTCTCTTTCCATGAGGACGCGTACCAGGTCATCAGCGTTCAAACCGGTGCTGCCGGCCAGCGGAACGACCAGCTCTTCAAGAATTCCTTTTTTATTCTGCGATTTAAGGTCATCTAAAATCGCTTCTTTTGACATGACATCAAGGATTTTCATATAGCACTCGCTGTATCTATGGCAAGCAACATACCACTTACATCCGGTCCAGCGGTTTGCACGTTTTACTGCCGGATGAACCGAAAATGGTGTTCTGACAATTAAACCCGCAAGCTTGTTTTTACGCGTTAGTGAATAGGATTTATCTAAAAAGAGAATCGGGTAGCGCGTTATACCACCTTTGAGCCAATGCGGCAATCAAAACCCGCTACCCGTTATGAGGTCAGTTGCTTGGTTGAATTAACCCATAATGGCCGTCTTTGCGTCGATACAGGACGTTGACCTGGTCTGAACGCGCATTGGTAAAGACCAAAAAGTTATCATCGAGCAAGTCCAGCTGCAAAGCAGCCTCTTCGACATCCATAGGTTTATATTCGATGTGTTTGATTCGAATGTGGCTTTCCGTTTCATCTTCGGAAGCACTCATTTCATCCTCTAACATTTCTTTGTTTCTAGATTTGGCGTTACTGCGACGCTCTCTTATTTTTTCTTTACTTTTCTTTATTTGTTTCTCCATTTTATCCAAGACCATATCAATGGCCGAGTACATATCAACGGTTTCTTCTTTGCCATTTATTGTTAGGCGATCTCCAATAATATTGATTTCAGCCATATGGCGAAATTTCTCAACCGAAAGCACCACATTGGCTTCGGCTGGATTATCGAGCAAGCGATCAAAACGATCGAGCTTATCCTGAACATATGATTTTAAGGTATCGGAAGAATCGAGGTTTTTAAATGTTACCGAAGTCTGCATACGAAACCCCCCCTAAATTTGTTTGCGTTTGTTGGATGGCAAAACTTTGAGCATTTCACGATATTTGGCTACGGTACGCCGTGCGATGTGAATCTCATGGTCTTGTTTTAAAAGCTGTGAAATTTTATCATCACTGTAGGGCTTTTTGGGATCTTCACTTGCGATAATTTGTCTGATTTTCTCCTGAACACTGGCGGAGGCAATGTCGCCTCCATTTGCCCGCCTGATGGAACTATTAAAAAAGTATTTTAGCTCAAAAATACCCTGCGGCGTGTAAGCGTATTTATTGGTGGTAACACGGCTGATTGTGGATTCGTGCATGCTGATATCCTGGGCCACATCTCTGAGCACCATTGGCTTCAGGTGAGCGATGCCTTTTTCAAAAAACGTTCGTTGAAATTTTAAGATGCTCTCCATAACTTTATAGATCGTTTTCTGACGCTGATGGATGCTCTTAATCAACCAGGCTGCCGACCGAATTTTGTCCTGGATGTAATCTTCGGCCTCACCAGAGATTTTTTTACCGCGACTGATGGTTTTTTTATAGAATGAATTAACGCGTAATTTGGGCATCCCGTCATCATTGAGCATAATCACAAAATCGTCATCCAGCTTATAGACGTAGATGTCCGGATTGATGTATTGAGGTGTTTCCTCGCTAAATTGGCGACCGGGTTTGGGTTCGAAGGCCTTAATAATGTTGACCGTCGAAACCACTTCATCCATGCTTATTTTGAGCGCTTTGCAAATACCTTTATAATTCTTTCTTTCCAGATCTTGCAGGTGGTTGCTGATAATATCGCACACAATGGTATTCTCGAACCCAAAATGCTTGGCCTGGATCAGCAGGCACTCTTTGAGATTCCGCGCGCACACACCGATAGGATCAAATGATTGCATCTGGACAAGGGTGCGTTCAACCGCCTCAACAGTGGTGTTGCACATAATGGCCAATTCCTCGTCAGAGCAGTCTAAAAAGCCGTCTGCGTTCAGATTGCCCACGATTTGACTGGCGATGGCCTCTTCTTCGCGGTTGGGTTTGATCATCAGAAACTGCCATAACAAATGATCGCGCAAGGATTTTTTGGGAGCAATAAAGGCTTCAAAGCGCGGCGTGTCTCTATCTTCACCTTCATAGTTTACACGGCCTGGTGTGTTGTATTCCCCTAAATAGTTGCTCCAATCAATGTCGTCATGGATTTTTTCATCAATGGTGACTTCTTCTGTTTGTGAAGATTCATCGGATGCTTTTTCAGACTGTTCGGGCAGGTTGTCATCTGCGGCACTTTCCTGAATTTCTTCGAGGGCCGGATTTTCTTCCAGTTCCTGACGGATGGTGTCGAGCAGTTCCAGACGTGACAGCTGCAGCAGTTTGATGGCCATCTGCAGCTGAGGTGTCATGATCAGCTGCTGGGTTAATTTGAGTTGTTGTCGTAATTCAAGTGCCATTTTATAATTTAAACTCGTCTCCCAAGTATACGCGGCATGCGGCTTCACTGTTTGCAATTTTCTGGGGGTCGCCGGATTCGATGACCTGCCCGTCGCATAGTATGTAAGCCCTGTCGCAGACACCCAGTGTTTCTCTGACATTATGGTCGGAGATGAGGATGCCGATACCGCGTCGTTTTAAGTGCTCGATAATACTCTTTATATCTTTGACTGCCAGGGGATCCACACCGGCAAATGGTTCGTCCAGAAGTATGAATGAAGGATTTATTGCAAGCGATCGCGTTATTTCGAGCCGCCTTTTCTCGCCACCTGACAGCAGGCTAGCCCTTTGATCGCTCAGATGTTTGATGCCCAACTCTTCAAGAAGCATATCAGCCCGTTCAGCCCGCTCAGAATTAGAAATGGGTAGAATTTCAAGAATCGCCATTACATTTTGCTTTACAGACAGCTTTCTGAAGATAGATGTTTCTTGAGGAAGATACCCGACACCCTTGCGTGATCGTATATGCATAGGGTAATCAGTTATATCTTCATCGTCAAGCAACACATTACCACCATCCGGTTTGACCAAACCCACGGTCATATAAAAAGTAGTGGTCTTGCCCGCTCCATTGGGACCTAGCAGGCCGACAACATCGCCGCTACCAATATCCATGCTGACGGAATTAACCACCTGACGCCCGCCATAGGTCTTAACCAGATTTTGAAGATACAATGTTGTCATTTTATTTGATACAAGCCCTGCATGCAGCCTTATCGCCACGAAACCTTTGTGTCAATACGCTGCCCGCGGCGCTGGATCAATTCAACTATCCCATTTTAGATGAGTTGCACGAAAATTGCAAGCATTACCACCGGTCCGAATAGTGCTGTTTTTGCGACGATTTGATTTTTGCTGGTTTTCGTTTTGTTTAGAATTATTTAGGATAAAATATTGCTCTGACCCTCTGTTCTCCCTTGCTTTCAACCTTTAGCGTGCCGTCGGAGCGCTGCAGCGTGATTTTCGATCCGGTAATGGTCTGACCGCCGCGGGTTAAACGTGATGGCTGTCCGAATAAAACGAGAGCCTTTGATTTTATTGTATATTCCGCTGAATCTGCCTCTGCAGTCATATCTTCATAAACAATTTTAACACGCCCGCTGGCCAGCATTTTGCGAATGGCTGTGGTTTTGGTGGTGCTGTCTTTGTGGCCAACAGCATCCTGCTCATAGACGATCTTGAGGCGCTCTGAAGTGACCATCGCCCCAGCCTGCAGCGCTTTAACGTTTCCGATAAAATCTATTTCAGCCGCTTCAATTTTCGCAATCAGCTTATCAGCGGTAATTTGAATGCTTTTTGCTGCTGAATGTTGGACTCCTTGATCGGTGTTTTGGCTGGCCGCCGGGATTGTTGGTATCAGGATAACTGCGGCCACGATGGCCAATATCGGCAAGGCGTTCATCGAGCGGATTTTTGGACCGAAGCTAAAGCGCAAAATCTTCATCAATTTGAGTGGCAACCCGTCCTTCCAGCGTAAGTTTTTTGGTGTCAATGTCAAAGCGTAATGATTCGGCGGCCAATTTGGCCGATGCGCCGGAAATCGTTACCGGGGTTTTCGAATACAGCAGGCGTTGGTTGTGGTCATAGCTTAATTTTTCAGTCAACAGCTTGTATTCCTTGTTGTCCAACACGACGTTGCCGGTAACTTCAATGTTGCTTGAGTCGGTTTCAAGTATACCTTGATCGGCTAACAGAAGTATTTCACTCTTATCTTTGAGGAAAAAGGTAACTTTTACATCCTTGAGTATTAATTGCCGGGTTTTATCGATAAAGTGGCCTGAGCTTGCTTCCAGGCTCCATTCTTTTTTTCCGTCACGTGTTGCCGTCTGGTGTATCTTATTTACCGACAAGGTTGCTTCGGGCTCAGCGGATTCTGCTACCGGCTCCATGACGTAAGGATCTGACTGAGAGATGATATAAATGGCAATAACCGTGCCCAGGATAATCACAATGGTGGCGGCTAGTATAATCTTAATAAGTGTGGGCTTTTTATATACGGATGCCATGAGTTAACCAAACAGCCGGGTATTGGCGCGCTGCGCAATGCGCCCTGTGCGCAATTGCCATCTTAACGGCCTGAAAATACCTGTAATCAAAAAAGATGGAGCCAAAATTATCTTGCACACCGACAAAAGTCAAGAAACGAAAAGAGGCCTTGATTCTACATGGTCGACCTGTTATTAAGACTAGTTGCTCTATCGTATCATAATGGAGTGTAACCTTTTGAAAGAAAAAACGAAAAACAAAAAACGCGGTATTCTGATCATTGCCGGCCTCATCATTTTGTTGCCGGTTATCTGGTTTGTGCTGGTTCTGTACGAAGGTCAACCCCCCGAAGTTGTTTTTGAGCTTGTCTCACCCTACATCGGTAAGTCTCAGGATTTTTCCATATCCGTTGCCGATTCTAAAAGCGGTTTGAGGAAAGTTTGGCTCGCCATGATTAAAGACGGCAAAGAGGTGGTTCTGGTTGACACTAAGTTTCCCTCTGCCGGAATTCTGAGCGGCGGAACGCTGAAAACCAAAACGTTGCGCGTTCCTTTTGAGCCAGCAAAACATCAATTATCCGACGGCAAAGCCATCCTGCGTTTGGCGGTATGGGATTATTCGTGGCGGGGATGGTGGAAAGGCAACCGGGTCTATACTGAAAAGAACTTGATCATTGATACGCAGCCGCCGGAAATTGAAGTCCTCAGCACAGTCCATAATTTGACCCAGGGGGGCTCCGGACTTGTGATTTTCCGCACTTCGGAAGATTCTATTCGAAGCGGTGTTCAAGTGGGGGACAATTTTTTCCCTGCGCATGCCGGTTATTATACAGATGACCGCATTCAAATGGCTTTTATTGGATTGGGCTATCAGCAGGGCCCGGAGACGCGCATCTTTGTCAAAGCCTTTGATGAGGCCGGCAATAGCGCCGAGGCCGGAATAAACACCTATATTCGCAAAAAAAAATTTAAAAAAGACAACATCCGCATCTCGGATCGTTTTCTAAACCGTAAAATGCCCGAATTCAAGACCGGCGCAGCCCTGTCACCCACCGGCTCGCCGGTGGACAAATTTATCCAAATTAATCGTGAATTGCGCCAGGCCAACTACAAGCAACTTACCGAATTGGTGCAAACGACTGCTGCGGTCAAGCACTGGCAAGGGGCGTTTAAACGCATGGCCGGATCAGCAAATCAAGCGGGGTTTGCCGACCATCGTGTCTATACGTACAATGGTAAAACGATTGACCGTCAGGTTCACCTGGGAATCGATTTGGCTTCGGTATCGCATGCACCGGTTCCGGCGGCCAATAGCGGCGTAGTCCTATTTAGCGGTGATCTGGGTATTTACGGTAAAACCGTACTGATCGATCACGGCTTCGGTCTATTTAGTATGTATGCCCACCTGAATGCCAGCGATGTGCGCAAAGAGCAGCGGGTGTCCAAGGGCGATACGCTTGGCCGCACAGGCAGCACCGGGTTAGCCGGAGGAGATCATCTGCATTTCAGTATATTGGTCCACAACATATTTGTTAATCCGATCGAATGGTGGGATGGGGCCTGGATAAAAAACAATGTGATGTCCAAGATCGAGGCTGTGCCGTCGATTCCCAAAAAGCCATAATCAGCTTGGGATCGGGATTAAAAGAGCCTCACGCAAACCCGCCCGCCTCGCCTTGCGGCTTCGCATGGCGGGCGTGGGACGCAAAGGCGCAAAGAAAAAAGATTATTTTATAGTGATATTTATTTTGCAAAATTGTTGATCTTTAAATCCAGCGTTCGATATTCATTTTTGATATGCCTGAAACGTTTCGTGCATTTGTTGCGATTGATTTGCCTGAAAGCGTTCGTTCCACCCTGAGAACGGTTCAGCAAGAGCTTAAATCAGGCAAATTTCGCATTAAATGGGTACGGCCGGAAAGCATTCACCTAACACTGAAATTTTTGGGTGATATCGATGTGGCTCGGATCGATGCCATTGCTGACGCAATGACATTGGCGGTAAAGAATAGCACGCGTCTGGTTTTGGCGCCGCGCGGTTTGGGTGTGTTTCCAAATGCGCGACGACCGCGGGTTATTTGGGTTGGTCTTGGGGGACAACTGGATCTACTCAAGAACCTGCAGCAAGCGCTTGAGGCGCAATTGGCCGAATTGGGTTTGCCAAAGGAATCGCGCCCGTTTAAAGGTCATTTGACGCTGGGCCGTGTTAAAGGAAAAATTGCTGTCGCACGCTTGCAGGCAGCGCTGGCTGACTGCGAAAATTTTGAATTCGATAGTTTTGAGGTCAACCAGATCATTCTGTTCAAAAGCCAGTTGCAGTCGAGCGGAGCAGTCTATACGAAGGTCAAGCAGGTCAACTTTTAGCAATATGTGGCCAATCATTTATGCCACCAAGCCCCACATACCCATAGATCCATATAGACGGTTTTCGTTTTTTGTTCGGGTGCCTCAGTGGCAATATGATCCGGCTTGGCCGGGTTAAATATTTAGCGACATATTTTAAACCAATTGTAATTGATTGCAATTTGCATCAAGCCAGGAGGAAAGCTTTATGACGATTTCACCGGATAAGGAAAAAGCATTGGAAACAGCCATGTCCCAGGTTGAGCGGCAGTTTGGCAAGGGATCAATCATGAAACTGGGGAGCCGTCCGGTTATAGACGTGCCGGTTATCTCGACCAGTTCACTTGCCCTGGATAAAGCCCTGGGAATCGGCGGCTTGCCCCGGGGAAGGGTGATTGAAATTTATGGACCCGAAGCCTCCGGCAAAACCACTTTGGCGTTGCACGCCGTCGCAGAGGCGCAGAAAAACGACGGCATTGCCGCTTTTATCGACGCCGAACATGCGCTTGACACGGTCTATGCTAAAAAACTCGGCGTCAACTGCGATGATCTTCTTGTGGCCCAGCCGGATACTGGTGAGCAGGCACTTGAAATAGCCGATATGCTGGTCAGAAGCGGCGCCATCGATATCGTCGTGATTGACTCTGTGGCCGCTCTGGTGCCGCGCGCTGAAATCGAGGGCGAAATGGGCGACTCCCATATGGGGTTGCAGGCTCGGTTGATGTCGCAGGCAATGCGCAAGTTGACGGGGACGATCAGCAAAACCATGACATCCATTATTTTTATTAACCAGATTCGGATGAAAATAGGCGTGATGTTTGGCAATCCAGAGACCACAACCGGCGGCAACGCCCTCAAATTCTATTCCTCTGTTCGGCTGGACATTCGGCGAATTGGAGCGATCAAGGACGGACAGGAAGTGATCGGGAACCGCACGCGGGTTCGAGTGGTTAAAAATAAGATGGCGCCGCCATTTACGGATGCCGAATTTGATATTGTATACGGGGAGGGCATATCAAAATACGGTGATTTGATTGACGTCGGGGTTGAAGCCGGCATCATCGAAAAAAGCGGCTCCTGGTACTCGCATGGCGGTGAACGTATCGGGCAGGGCCGGGAAAACGTTAAACGATTTTTAAAGGAAAACCCTGATTTATTCGAGAGCATGTATTCCAAAGCCAGAGAAACGCTGGAGCTCTCAGAAGCTGAAAGTGGCGAAAAGCCAGAGGAAGAAACAAAGAAAGTCAAAAATAAGTAAAGACCACCATCGGAGATATCCATGACCGGCAACGAAATACGCGCTCAATTTTTAAGCTATTTTGAAAAGCACCATCATCGAATTGTACGCAGTTCTTCATTGGTGCCCCAGGATGATCCCACCCTGCTGTTTATCAACGCAGGGATGGTGCAATTTAAACGTGTTTTTCTGGGCGAAGACAAAAGAGATTATGTACGGGCAACCACGTCTCAAAAATGCGTTCGCGCTGGCGGAAAGCATAATGATCTGGAAAATGTCGGGTATACCGCCCGACATCACACCTTTTTTGAGATGCTGGGCAATTTTTCTTTTGGAGACTATTTTAAAGAAGGCGCCATTGACTTTGCTTGGGATCTGTTAACCAATGGCTATGGCCTGCCGGCCGATAAGCTTTATGGCTCCATTTATCTGGATGATGATGAGGCTTACGAGCTGTGGCACAAAAACATCGGTCTGCCGGATGAACGAATTGTCAGATTTGGGGAAGAAGACAATTTTTGGTCAATGGGCGATACCGGTCCCTGCGGCCCCTGTTCTGAGATTTTGCTGGACCGCGGTGAGCAATACGGCTGCGACAAACCCGATTGTGCGGTGGGCTGTGAGTGCGATCGCTATCTTGAGATCTGGAATCTGGTGTTTATGCAATTTAATCGGGATGCGTCCGGCAAAATGACCCCGCTGCCCAAGCCCAGCATCGACACGGGAATGGGGCTTGAGCGGATCGTTTCGATTATCCAGGATGTGCCCACTAATTTTGACACCGACCTGATTCGACCCATTATTGCAGAAGCCGAACGTCTGTCTGAAAAACCATTCGGCGAATCCCGCGAAACGGATGTGGCCATGAAAGTTATCGCAGATCACAGCCGGGCGGCGGCCTTTCTGATCGGCGACGGTATTATGCCGGCCAATGAAGGACGCGGGTATGTGCTGCGACGTATTTTGCGCCGAGCCATTCGCTATGGTCGCAACATCGGTCTGAAACGACCGTTTTTGCATAAAACGGCTGGGGTGGTATTTGATGTAATGAAACCGGCCTATCCAGAGCTGGCCGACGCAGCGGCTTTTATCACCAATATTATTGAAAATGAAGAGGTTCGGTTTTTAGAAACCTTGGACACCGGTTTGAGACTGTTAAACGACACCCTTTCGGAGATCAAGGCCAAAGGCAACACTCAGGTGCCCGGTGATGTTATTTTTAAACTCTATGACACGTATGGCTTTCCGGTCGATATTGTGCGCGATGTGGTTCGCGATGAGAACATGAGCTTGGATATGGATGGGTTTGACAGCTTCATGGACGAGCAACGCGCGCGATCCCGTTCGGTCGTAACTTTTACCTCCCTCGGTGAAGCTTATAAAAATCTATCGGCCAAAGGGTTCAAACCGCAATTCCACGGTTACGATACACTTAATGCCGAATCCAAGGTCAAACTGTTGGTGCAAGACGGCCAGGATAAAAATGAAGCTGCTGCCGGCCAGGAAATTGAGTTGGTTAGTGAGGAAACGCCCTTTTACGCAGAGGCCGGCGGTCAGGTTGGCGATACCGGCACGATCAGCGCCAAAAATTTTGAAATGTCAGTGACCGATACGGTAAAGGATCCCGCCGGAATCGTGATTCACAGGGGTAAGGTGCTATCCGGAAAAATAAAAACCGGCCAAAAAATTACCTTGCAGGTTGATGGGGCCAAACGCGCGGCAACCGCTTTGAACCACACGGCCACTCACATTCTGCATGCCGTTTTGCGCGAGGTTCTCGGTGAGCATGTCAAGCAGGCCGGTTCGCTGGTGGCACCGGATCGATTGCGATTTGATTTTACCCACTTTTCCCTGGTGGATCGCACCACCCTGGCTCAAATCGAAACGCTTGTGAATCGTCGTATCCGCGAAAATGTCCCCACGCATACCGATGAAATGGAAGCCGAAGACGCCTTCAAATCCGGCGCCACCGCACTTTTTGAAGAAAAGTACGGCGATCGTGTGCGGGTGGTCTCTTTGTCAGATTTCAGCAAAGAACTTTGCGGTGGTACCCATACTACCAAAACCGGCGATATCGGACTTTTTAAAATTGTCAGCGAATCCAGCATCGCCTCTGGGGTCAGGCGCATCGAAGCGCTCACCGGAGACGGCGCGCTTGAATACGTCCAAAAGACATCCGAGCTGCTGGAAGATAGCGCGCAGCTGGTCAAAGAAAAACCAGATGCCCTGCCATCAAAACTCAAAAAGTTCCTGGCGGACCAAAAAGCGCTTGAAAAAGAGGTTGACCGGCTCAAAGCCCAAATCGCGTCTGACTCTGCTGATGTTGGCGGCGGGGCCGTTCAAAAGATCAACGATACAAATGTTTTAATTCAGCAGGTGTCTGCGGAAAATCCGGCTGCGCTCAGGGATTTAACTGACCGGCTCAAAGACAAGATTAAATCCGGTATTGTGGTGATGGGAAGCGCTAATGGTCCCAAAGCCTTTCTGATTGTGGGGATCACGAAAGACCTTACCGATCGGTTTCATGCCGGGAACATAATCAAGCAAATTGCACCGATTGTGGGGGGTGGCGGTGGCGGGCGTCCGGATCTGGCGCAGGCGGGCGGCACGCAACCCGCAAAACTGGATCAGGCGCTTAAGGAAGCCCACAATATCATTTCAAAAAGTTAGAAGCTATCTTAATAATGCATCCAATCCGCCGGAGGCGGACCCTTGGACGTGATCTACTATTTTAAGATAGCTTCTAAATTAAGCTGAATTTATTCTTTGACAGCATGCATGGACTGAAAGGCTCGCATAGTATTATTATGCAGACCTAAAAAACTCTTGGCGTCTTTGCGGCCCACGCCCGCCATGCGAGCAAGGCGAGGCGGGCGGGTTTGCGTGAGGCCATTCATTTAATTTATTTACTTTTAACCGGACCCGCTTCTACACTATCCTTTAACTCGTCGATCAGATTCATAACATGCCTCACGAGTGCATGATAGCGCAGATCATCGTGTAACGCCCTGAACTGATCCTGTCGTATTTTGACCTCAGCCAGCAGCGGAAAATCCGATTGGTCTGCCAAACGCGCAAAGCCCCGAATGATAACGGCCAGGTGCAGCAGCAGCGGCTCTAAATGACGGGTGCTTTCTTTCAGGTGATAAATTTGTGAGGCCGGATTGCCGTATACGTTAAGGGCGTTGCGCAGAACCTCGTATGGGATTTTACCGCCGACTAGCGCCAAAAAAATATGGATCTCTCTTTCCAACGCAATCAAAAAGCGAGCGGGCAAAAGCGGCCCGGTGGCAAGATCAGGTGCCAGCGTCTCTATTAATTTTTTGCGAACGGAGATCATTTTTTCTAAGACCGCTTGTTGTTCCGCATCAATTTTCCAGACGCCATAATTAACCGCGTTCGCATCCAACCCCCCTTTGACCCGCAGCACTTCTTCCGGTGTCATTTCAATGTCCATGTCGCTATCTTTGATATAACTGCGCAGAAACTGGTTGACGAGCATGATGGCATTTCGATCTGCGTATACCACATTGGCGGGATCCTGGATAAAATGTGCCAGAAGCAATTTGATGGCCTGAATCGGTTGCCGGGTTTCTCTGATCAACAGCTGGATAGAATAAAGCAGGGGCAGACGATTGCTGCGCCGCGAGGTTTCTTTTAAAAACTCCCACAGAATTTCAAATACCTTTTTTTTGTATACGGCAAACTTTGGCACTTTGTTCTCAAAAGCGGCTCTCAGAAAGTTACCTTGGCTATCAAAGCAGCTTTTGAACAAACGGATTATGTCAGCAGTATCCTTTGGCGAGATGCTAAAATCCGAAGCGATCTTCGCAAAATCGGATTCGATATAGTCTTTTTCCGGGGCGAGTCGGATTCTGCTTTGTCTGCGTGCACCAGAGCGGCTTTTGGATTCATCGATGATTTTTAAAAGACCTTTATCGATCCGGATAACGGTTTTTTCTGCCCCTTCAGACCAGAATTTTAATTCCTCTTTTTTAACGACAAAATCTTCCAGGATCTCGTCGGGAACCTGATCCATTCTGGCTTGAATTCTTCTCAATACCTCTGAGGTTACATTATGATTGCTCGGGGTATTTTGCATACTGTTTAGCAAATCGGTGACCAGAGTGAGCCGTCGGCCCAGCCCCTGAGAATTGATTCGCCTGTAATCCATGCCGTAGATGCTTTGCATCATCTGCGATGCGGTTTGGGGTGATTTGCCGAATTTTCCCTTCACAAAACGGGCAACGCCATCTTTCAAGGCAGATGGGTCGGCTTTTGATTGAGCAGGTTTTTTTTGGTGGTGGCCGTCGCTGGCCGCTTCATTGATCTTCGCTTGCGGCCAAAAGACCGGATCGACGTGAACCTCAAGCGGCGGCCGCGTCAAACGTTGCCGCAGGCTTTTAATTTTGAAAATAGATTCAAAGATGGTTATCGGTGTCTGTGATGATCCGGTTTTGGCAATTGCCTGATCACACAGTTTGGTCATCGCATTTTGATCTAAATCGTTAACAGCCGCCAGCATGGTTAGGTTGGGATCCGGCAGATGATGTTCATTGCATACGGGTAAGACAGAATAGGGATTATTGCTTTGCGTGATGACAATAGCTGATTTCTGTTCAACGGCGGTTTTGAATCCACAGATTGCCTCAAGCGATACGTGCAGTGCTGCCATTGCTTCGGGAGATTCACCCGGAAGTTTTACCGTCAGTTTTTTGAAACCCTGATCCGCCAGGGTTTGAAAAGACGTCTTCAGACGCCCCTCCAAATGCTTGAGACGGATTCCCATGCGGCTTATTAAGGATACCACCGTAGCTCTATCGACGATAATTTGACCAAATTGAATCATGTAACTCGCTGTTTTGGCCAATCCGAGACCGCCGTTGCCTCGGTGGCTAATATATACAAAACCATCATGAATGGTCATTTGGTCGAGTTCATCCAGGATTCGGCTCAATTGCCTGAAGGTATCCTTATACCCTTTCGCATCTTTGCCCGTAGAGTCGATTTCAAAAGCGGTATGGATCAAATAGATCAGTTCCACCAGCAGAATCCGCCAGCGATCCAGTTTGCCATCTTCATGTTTTGGTTTTGGGGTTGATTTCAGCTCCGGTGGTCGGTTGCCAATCGTTCGCAGCTCTTGCAGCAGTTTTTGGGCAGATTTATCCATTGGCATTCATAAGGTGGCAGTATGTGTTTTCTTTTTAATTTTGGTTACTTATATAAGCATAGGGTAATATCGACCAGCTGTCAATCCTGATGAAGACCAGAGAGAAGAACACAAACGCAGACTGAATGCAGAAAGGCGCTTTAAGATCGTAATGGACGAGCTCAGTTTGCCGATTCGCTGTTTGAAAACATATGTTAGGATCGATTCTGCAGTACATCGATCATTGTGTAAACGATTCCGGAAGCGCCGACACTTACCCGGGCCGCCAGATATTGGACGGCGTCCAGGGTGCCGCGGGCGTAAACATCACGGCCATTGACATTGTGTTTAAATTCAAAGCGGACGGTTTGATCGGCGGATGTCAGGCGGTAAGTATGCCAGCCATGGCCGCTCAGATAATCTTGCGGAATTCCCCATTGGGATGCTTGAATTTCGGGATTCCGCTCTTTGGCAATCTGGTCCTCTGTAAAGTCCAATCCCATTTGATTGAAATAACGAACCATGGCCTTGGCAGTGCCGCTGGTGTCTGCTTTTCCTTTTTGGTGGCTTTCTTTTACTTCCAGCGTATAGCCGTCAAATAGACCTGGGAAATTTTGCGCGGCATAATCCATCATGGCCTGAAACCCGACAATTTGTTTGGCCATATTTGGCGCAATCACAGCTGGGATTGCCGATGACCGCACGATTTTTTCCAGCTGCTCGCGATCGCCACCGGTAGTGCCCATGACAAACGGCAGCTGATACTGGCAATAGAATTCGGCATTGGTATTGACTGCTGATGGATGCGTGTAATCAACGCTGATGAAAGGGCCTTCGGCATCAACCATCGCCTCAATTTCGGCGGCGCGAATGTCTGGTTGCAGTAAACGAATCGAAATCGATTCAACTGTGTGCTCAGTTGCTTGGATTTCAGGGCCTGTCAGAGAAAATGGCACCAAAGCGAAGCGCTCATCCGCTAAAATATGCCGGGCCACATTGACGGCCATGTTGCCGGGGATACCGTTGACCATTACTTTAATGCGACTCATTTTATCCTCCTTTTGATGCTCTTATCTCATCTATCTTTGCTTTTTTCAATACTGGCTATCGCGTCATTGATTGAATCCATCAGATCGCACAATTTGGGCAAGGTCTTGTAGTGGTCCTTTTTAAGGTTGATTGTTAGCGACTGAACCGCTGCCGGGATGTAGGTTTCAAATTGAGGCTTTTGTTTGATGCGAGTCAAAAATCCAAATGCCCCCAACATCTGAAGGTTGCGCGTCAGGCAGCAAAACCGATAGCACTGGCGAAATTTGGCAGTCGTTACAGCCATCTTTCCGACCAGTTGGCCTTCACAGTGTGTGAGCAGCCGGGATTGAATATTCGGTGGCAGATCGACATAGGGATCGATCAGCAGCGATGCCAAATCATATTGCAGCGGCCCCAAGCGAGCGCCCTGAAAATCAATAAAATAGATGTTGGAATTTTTAATCATGATGTTTCGTGACTGGAAATCCCGATGCATCAGGCCTTGCACAGCATGCTGCAACGCATTTTCAGCTATAAATTCAAATTCGTTTTCAAAATCAGCATAACGATATGCTAATCCCAAGTAGCTATTTAGAAATGCGTCCACGAAATAGCGACATTCAGCTTGCAGTATCAGCGATTTGTCATAGCGGGGTGTCTGGTAGCACCAGGTCGTGTCAAACTGGTCGACGCCACTTTGGGAAAATTTGACCAGCAGATCGATCACGGATTGATACAGGCGGGTAGTGCTCTGGAAATTATTGGACTGCTGTACGACCGTCTGAAGATCGATATTTCCCAGATCCTCGATAAACACGTAACCGGAAAAAGTATCCGCGTCGTAAATTTGCGGCACCGGCAGGCCCTTGTTGAAAAGGTGCCGGCCGATGTAATAAAACGCATCTGCTGCATCCAGACCATTGTTTTGCTTGATGCCGTGATCGGCCAGAATCACTGGTTTTTGATCCATCTCCAAACGAAACCATTGCCGGTCAGATCCGTCCCCTTTAAGCCGCCGCCGATGAGGCGTTTTAAACGCTGCATCCGGATAGACGCGCTGATACACCCGGGGTGCCATACGGTCATAAACGGCCGCCTTATAGCGTTCAGCAGTGCCGATATCTTTCCAATACATGTCTTGGGCGATATAGGCTTTGATTTTTTCTCCTGCAGCAATCATTTGGCTGTAGGCGTCAATACTGCTTGCCGGCATTGCATCGGATATATAGTCAAGCACACCCGGGTTTAGCACTTGAATGCCGGTAAACGTCAGGGCCTGTTTGTCCGGGTGATGGGATTTATCGGAGGTATGATGAAATCCGGTGATAAAACCGGCGGAATCGCTGGTCACGCTGTTAAATTCAGGATCGTCGGCTAATACCAGAGTTGCCGGATAGGAATGCTGACAGTGGAATTCGTAGACAATCTTAAAATCAATGCTGCAGACGATATCGGCATTCACCACCATAAAGGGCTGTTCGTTCCAAAAGTCCCTTACATTTTTGATGGCCCCGCCCGTTCCTAAGATTTGCGGTTCATAACGGGTTTGAATTGGAATGCTGTAGAATTGACGGGCGACAAACCCTTCGATGTGCTCATGCAGATGATGGGTATTGATCATTATCGCTGTGCAACCCGCTTCGATCAGGTTGGCAATGGTGATATCCAGCAGTGTTCTGCCCGCAACTGTAAAAAGCGGTTTGGGCGTGTGCTCCGTGTAAGGGCGCAGCCGAGTTCCCAGTCCTGCTGCCAGGATCAGTGCTTTCATATGCCTAATTTTGAAGTGCTTTTAAGGACTTTTGAATGATGTCGGTGTAGAATTCAATTTTTTCAGAATTGTCGGATCCCTTTATGCCTTTGCTGGTATAAAAATCGACGGCATTTTGGAAGCTGACCCTGGAGAGTGCTTCCGGAAGCGAAATTTCATGCCGTTTGTACATGCGGTTTCCATTGGTTAGAATTTTCTTGAGACGATCCTTGGCTTTAATTGATTTCTGGGAATTGTTCTGCAGAAAAGATAAAACAATCCAGTATGATTCTAAATATGTTTTTAAAAAAATAGAAAAAAGTCTGAGTTTGCGGAAGCCTGAAGAAGTCACGTTATAGGTATCCGGTATGGTCTGATGGGGCATTAAGATGGCATCGTCGATAAAAGCTTTAATACTTTTACGCACCTTAAATTCAGGTGATTGGTCTAAATCGTAAGCAAATTCGAATTTAAAGAAATTTTGCAGCAAGCGGTAATCTGCGTGCAAATCGGCTGCTGAGAATTGAAACGCATCCTTTTCCAGTATGGTCAGGGCGGTAAAAGCCGCTGGAATAAAAAAGGCGATACAATTGTTTTTGTAATATTCCAAAGATGGCCTTTTGGCAGCGTTGATCAAATAATTTCGTTCGGAATAGGGTATATTCTTGTCTTTTGAAACCGGTTCGATAAATTTACTTTGAACAAATGCATCTATGGCATGCTCAACGGCGTGCACCTGGTCAAGGATGAGTGTGTCCGCCAGTTTGGCGTCCTGGGTGGCCAGATGCTTTATGTAGGTTTCGACAATCGACATGATCTGATCGTATGAAAACCGTTCCCTGGAGCAATTTAAAATGGCACCCGCGACCAACCCGTAAGCTGTGACGACCGCAGACCGATTGATAGCATTGATGATGCGGTAACCAAGATTGCGACAGAGGGCATTTTGTTCCTTTGGTTTCATTTCGATCAATGGTGTGCCCATCTTACCCAGCAGTTCATTCATGGACAGCGGATCACTAAATTGAATATAGATTTTGCCGTATCGCTTTGCTAGAAATTTTCTGGCTTTGAGAACGCCTTTGAGCGTCTCCGGCTCCTTTTTCCCGCCTTCTAATTCCTGCAAATATGATTTTTCCTCCAGGACCCTGTCGTACCCGATATAAATCGGTACAATGATCATATCATCGCAGGCACCGTTTTTAAAAGAGTTGAGCAAGATTGACAGCAGGCCCAATTTCGGCATCAATAATTTGCCGGTCCGGCTGCGGCCGCCTTCAATGAATTGTTCGACGTTATGTCCTTCCTCGAGGAGCTTATGAATATATTCAGCAAAGACTTTTGAATACAATACGGCGCCACGAAAGCTGCGGCGAATGAAAAAAGCACCGCCGCTGCGAAACAACATCCCCATAGGCCAAAAAGACAGATTTTTACCCGCGGCAACCAAGGGGACCGGCATATTATTATGATACAGCAGGTAGGACAAGATCAGATAATCGATATGGCTTTTGTGACAGGGAACCAGAACCAACGGCCCTTTCAGGGCCAGCCGTTTAACTTTACTTAGGGCATTGTTGTTTACAGATACGCCGTCAAACATGGTCCGAATAATCCATCCGACGATGGCTGAAAAAAATTTGATGTAAGCCGGATTATAGCCGGCGGCAATTTCGTCGATGTAGGAATCCGCTTTTTTACGGACCTCATGAATCGGAATATTGCGGTTTTTCGAATAGGTATCCATGAACGCCTGAAACCGCTGGCCAGTCAATATACTTTCTTTTAACTCGAGACTGGTTTTGAGCATTGGTCCGGTAATGCTTTGACGGTGACGATTAAGCTGTACCAGCAAATTACGCCGCAGCATCAACGATTGATATTCTATCGGCTGGCTTCGAATTGACTCCTGTTGCAGGTAATGCTTAAGAATCACCGGTTCAGATATCTCAACGAATACCTTGCCGGGATTTTTAAACAACGCTAACAGGCGTCGGATTCGACCCGGCTTATCTTCAGACCCGAAAAAAATATCGGTCAAGGTAGGTATCGATCGATGCGGGTTTTTACTGAAAAACATCAGCTGCGGAATGATGTATATGGGGCGCTCGGTTGTTTTCTGCAATTCGATCAAGTATTGAATCGGGTCGGTCTTGGCTTTGACAAAGCGTCGATAAAACCCTCTCTTGCCGACCAACGATAGCATGCCGGCTTTGTTTTTGAGCAGGGCCTGACCAATAAAACCGCTTTTATAGGGGCTTGGAAACTTACGCCGGTGAACAAAGAAATCCAGGTGGGCCATCGCGATCTTTAACAGGCGCGAAAGCGGCTGCCAAAAATAAACTTGATAATCAAAACCAATCTGCGGATACGGCAGTTTATTCTTCTGATAGCGGGTGTAATAAAAGAGGTATTCAAAATAGCTTTTGAATTTGGTGACATATACGACAACCGCATCGTCTTCCAATTGCTGCAACACAGCGGTCTGATCTTTATCGGTTTTAATGCCTGAATAAAACAGTTTCAGAAGGAGTGAAGCCACCCTCCCAAGGGAATCGGGCAGATAGCAGCTGAAATGATTGTGCGTGCCATCGAGCACTCTGCTTTTCCAATTGCTCGATTTTCGACCGTGCTTTGCTGCCATCGATTTGCCCTTTTTCCGTTGGTACCGGCTGCGGCACTTGGTTCTTGGTTGAAGGTAACGTTGAGCTAATCGGGGTGAAGACCGATTTGTTTTACTTGGATATCGGAGGATTGAATGTTGGAGTTTTGTAAGTATTCACAATTTTTTGCTTTTACGCGGACAATAACAATTAAAATTAACAAAATAAAGGACGGTTTGCAATATTTTATTGATGGGTGTGCCTATCCGAATCATAAAATAAGCTTGTGAAAATAAACGAGTTATGTTACCTATAAAATACCAAATTCCTGTATTTTTCTCAAACATAATCACCCAATCGCTGCTGCTTTGCTTTTGAGAATGCGCGTTGTATACCTTCTCTGAAAGCATTTTTTTGCAAGTACGGCTAATTTTTATTTGACGCTCTAAGCGAATCATATTAATAATATAATTTTATTCGTTAACAAGCCATTTCATTCTTGGAACCGATTTTTAGTTTTATGTGAAAGGAGGGAAATTCGGATATGAAAACTTTAATTGGTGGCGCAATCGCAGCGGCACTGGGCCTAGTTGGTCTTGTAGTTTGGTGGGGACAATTTTTGATGGTTCTGGCGGGGATCATCCCTGCGATGCTATTGCTGGGTGGCGCTCTGGCTATCTACCTTGGTTTTGATGAACTTAAAGATTCGTGGAACCCGGATGAAACAGCCGAATCTCCCCCCGAAAGTGGCGATGGTGAAGAAGTTGAAAAATACAAAAAAGAGATCGATGATCTCAAAGAAGAGATCAAAACCCTAAAGAAGGATTAGGGACATTTGGGTTAAACTGTTATCAGAGCCCGGCGTCTGAAGATACCGGGCTCTGTTTATGTTGATTGATCGCTATTTTTGATTGCAGATGTTGCCAGAAAGTCTGCACGCTCATTTTCTGCATGGCCGGCGTGACCTTTAACCTTGATAATACTCACATCTTTGAACTTCTTTATTGTTTTTTTAATTGATTCTACCAATTCTCTGTTGGCTTTGACTTTCCAACCCAACGCCAAAACACCGTATGCGTAGCGGCTATCTGTAAAGATCCGTACAGGAAGCGCCGTGCGTTTCAACGCATTGAGACCCACCTGAATCGCCTTGAGTTCGGCAATATTATTGGTTGCGACGCCGATATATTCAGAAATTTCTTTTTCATGATGCCCAAAGCGCAAGAGAACACCAATCCCTGAAGGACCCGGGTTGCCGGCGGATGCACCGTCGGTGAAAATTTGGATTCCTTCCGGATCAACTTTTTCTGTTGTCTGTGGTTTTTTCAAAGACGGTTGTGTTTCTATCGGTTTGCTGTCCAGCGGTTTAACATTGTCCTTGCGGACCCAGTATTCATGGGTCTGATTTAGCTGATATTTGATCAGGACTTTGCCGTTTTCCTCAAGAGGGTCTCCGGATGGATCTACGGCAAGCCATACCTTGTTTTTTTTAAAACGCATGCGCTTCCATTCAGTCTTTTCTTCAACCACTTTCTTTCTCCACCTGATCGGTGCTTGCCTAATAAAGGTGCCGGCATTCCAGCACAAGGTTCAAGGTTCAACGTTCAAAGGTTTTGAGGTTGAATGCTGAGCCTCTGGCTGCACACCATCGGACGCGTGCAATGCCAACCCTGAACCCCGAACCTTTCAACCCAGAACCTCATCATCGATAGAGGTGAAACCGCCGGCTGATTTCAGCAAACTCATTGAGCCCGTCCTGCCAGGAATCGACCAGGCTATCAATTGATTCCATGTTTTCAAGTCGTTGGCGGATTTGACGGTCGCCGATGATCAAATCGATGGGCAGCTGCCGGGTCTCATATTCATACGGCGGCTGCTTCCATTCGAAGGCGTTTTTATGATGACAGATGATGGCTTGCAGCAAGCGCAAGCTGGTCACGTAAGGCTGATAGCGATCCGGACGGGTGACATGAATCTGAAAACCCTGACAAGGTTGGGACTGCCATTTGTTGGCTGTGGGTTCAAATACAACCGGCCTGAGAGCAATGCCCGGCATCGAATCGCCGCCAATGGCAGCAACGACCTTGACGGCATCTAAATACGGGGCACCAAAAAGCTCAAAGGGTTGCGTGGTTCCACGGCCCTCTGACACATTGGTCCCCTCCCAGAGCACCTGCCCCGGGTAAACCATGGCCGAGACAGGGCTGGGCAAATTAGGGGAGGGTGCCACCCAGGGTAGACCCGTCTGATCAAAATACATCGATCGCCGCCAGCCCTTCATTGGTATAATCTCAAGGTCACAGCCGATCCCAAAGTGTCCATTGAAAAGCTTTGCCAACTCCCCAATGGTCAGTGCATGTCGCATGGGCAGTGCATAACGGCCTACAAATGAACGGACAGCCGGATCGAGGCAATTGCCTTCAACCGTTTGACCATTGATTGGATTGGGACGATCGAGAACCACCACCTTCAACTGCCGTGCTTTGGCGGTCTCAAGGCAATAGGAAAGGGTGTATATAAAAGTATAAACTCGGGTGCCGACATCCTGCAGATCAACCAGGAGCACATCGATGGGTTGCAACATTTCTTTAGTGGGGATGCGTGTTTTTCCGTAAAGGCTATAAACCGGCAGGTTCAAAACTGGATCGACGCCATCCGCCGATTCGATCATGTTATCCTGTTTTTCAGCATAAAATCCATGTTGGGGCGAATACAGCGCTTTGAGTTTATTCGGAAAGTGCTGCTCGATGAGCATGCGGGCGTGATTAAATTTGCGATCAACTGAAGCCGGATTGCACAAAAGCCCCAGTCGGGCGCTCGCCACCCACTTAGGCGCTGATTCTATAAACGTTTCCAGTCCAGTTTGTACGATTGCCAAAAAGCGCTCCCTTTTTGTTGTCTGTTATTTGTTAATAGATATTAGAAATGAAATCGATTGTCTATTATATATTGGGCGTTGAGTTGTATCAATAAACTAATAACAAATAACCAATAACCAATAACCAATCAAGTGAAAAAGCTTGACATTACAGGGAATAATTCTTACTAAGTCAGGCTATTTTCGATTTCGTTGTTTGGGCCGATGTGTTGATCTGTAGCGATAGTTATCGTTCTTAAGCAAAAGCTGGCCCGAATTTTAATTTACGTTTAACGAATATCTTCGAATCGGGTCTTTTGCGCTGGATTCGGTGAGTGAGCGATTAACGGTGAAAATTGAACTTAACGGCGTCGTCATTATTGTCGGCAACTACGGCAGCGGTAAGACCGAAGTCGCGATAAATTTGGCGGTATATCATAAGCGCGCCGGGGTGGATGTTAGGATTGCAGATCTTGATGTGGTCAATCCCTATTTTCGAACGCGTGAGGCTATAGAGGCGCTCAGCAATATGGGCATCGATGTGGTTTTGCCACCGGAACAATATCTGCAGGCGGATTTGCCGATTCTCAGCCCCGAGGTCGCCGGAAGAATTCGCCAACCCGGTCAACTGATGCTGCTGGATGTTGGCGGTGATGATGTGGGGGCTACCATTCTGGCGTCACTTGAGAATGAATTCAGAGGGAAATCGCCCCGGGTTTTGCAAGTGATCAATCCATTAAGGCCGTTTACCGAAACCCACGAAGGCTGTTTGAAAATCCGGGATGCGATTGAGACAGCTTCCAAGCTGACCGTCAATGGCCTTATTGGCAATGCGAATCTGATCGATGACACTGCACCCGATGATATTTACGACGGCTACCATTTCGTCAATGATTTATCCAAGCGCAGCGGGCTGCCGCTGGAACTAATTACCGTCAACCGGGCGTTATGGGCGTCTATCGATATGCATCAATTTACATGTCCGGTTTTGCCGATTGACCGGCAACTGGTACCGCCCTGGCAAAAGCCGGTTGAATTCGGTCAGCCGGAAGCGCCCGGATGAAGGTTGCCAATTGTTAAAGGTAGCGCTATGATGCCTGCTGAAGTTTATGCGATGATGTCCTGAAGTTTTAAAATTCAGTGGAGGATTTGTTTTTATGGCCTATGAACATTCTGTCAATAATGATCGATGCAAGGGCTGCGGATTGTGCGTAACCGTATGCCCTAAAAATGTGCTTGAGATTTCCGACAAGGTAAACGCCAAAGGCTATTTTCCGGCATTTCAGGCGCGGCCTGAAGATTGCATTTTTTGCGCTCTGTGCTGCACCATGTGTCCGGACGTCGCCATTACCATCAGAGAAATAGAGGAGGCAGCTCTTAAAAAATAAGGGCAAAAATGCGGAGGAACAAATATTATGGGAAAAGTGTTAATGAAAGGCAATGAGGCCATTGGAGAGGCCGCTATCCGGGCCGGCTGTATGAATTACTTTGCCTATCCAATCACACCTCAATCTGAAGTTGCTGAATATCTTTCGCGCCGTTTGCCCGAGGAGGGCGGCACATTTTTGCAGGGTGAAAGCGAGGTGGCGGTATCCTACATGATTTTTGGAGCTGCTGCCTGCGGCGAGCGCGTTTTCACGACGTCTTCCAGCCCCGGTGTTAGCCTTATGAGTGAAGGCATCAGCTACATCACAGCTGCTCAGTGTCCGGCGGTCTTTGTCAATATCATGCGCGGTGGTCCGGGATTGGGCGGCATTTTGCCTTCCCAAGCCGATTACAACCAATCGGTTAAAGGCGGTGGGCATGGTGATTACAAACTGCTTGTCATGGCGCCGGCCAGCGTCCAGGAAGCAGTCGAAATGATGATGAGCGCATTTGCCCTGGCTGAAAAATATCGCAACCCGGTAATGATTCTGGGAGACGGCCTCATCGGCCAGATGATGGAACCGGTCGAATTTCCCGACGCGCTGAAAGCCAAACCGTCCAACAAAGATGATTGGGCCACCAACGGAATGGCTACTCGCAACAGCAATGAGCGCAACCTTGTAAAAACCCTCTATCTGGATCCAGAGGAGCTCAATGCGCACAATTTGATGCTACGCGCAAAATACGAGCAAATGGAGCAGGAAGAAATACGCTATGAAGCGTACAATGTCGATGAAGATTACCATCTGCTGGTTGTCAGTTACGGCACCATGAGTCGTGTTTGTCGTACCGCAATTGATAATTTGAAAGAACAGGGTATTGAAATCGGTATGATTCGACCCCAGACGCTTTTTCCATTTCCCAAAACTGCCATTTACGACGCAGCCGGTAAGAAAAGCTGCCGAGCGGTGCTGTGCGTTGAAATGTGTATGGGGCAAATGGTGGAAGATGTCGAGCGCAGTGTTTCCGGTCAGCGGCCGGTGCATTGGTACGGCAAATGTGGCGGTGAGGTTCCCACACCCGAGGAGGTAATGGAGGAGATTCGTAAATTGGCCGAGTAGTTAAATGGTCAATTGGTTGAAAAAATCAAAGTTTAACCATCGGTCCTTTTTCGATAAAACTAATTAACCAGTTCACCATACAGCCGATTGACTGAAAATAGGAGATAATCAATGGGAAAAACATTTCAGAAACCCGAGGCCCTGGCCGAGACGATTACCCACTATTGCCCGGGGTGCACCCATGGAGTTGCTCACCGGCTTGTGGCAGAAGTCATCGACGAGCTCGGTGTTCGCGGCAAGACCGTTGGTATCGCTCCGGTGGGCTGCGCTGTGTTGATGTATAATTATTTCACCTTTGATTTTCAGGAAGCGGCTCATGGGCGCGCACCAGCGATGGCAACCGGTATCAAGCGCGTGCGACCGGATCTGGTTGTTTTTACCTATCAGGGAGACGGTGATTTGGCGAGTATCGGAATGAGTGAGATTGTGCATGCCGCCAATCGCGGCGAAAAATTTACGGTGATCTTTATCAACAACGCAGTTTATGGGATGACCGGCGGTCAGATGGCCCCGACCACAATGCCTGATCAGCGGACAACGACCTCACCCTTTGGTCGCAAAGTTTTGGATACCGGCATGCCGGTAAAGATGGCCGAAATGCTGGCGGCGCTTCAAACGCCAGCCTTCATTACCCGCCAGACACTGTTGAATCCCAAATATATCAACAAAGCCAAAAAAGCGATTAAACAGGCGTTTACCTATCAAATTGAAAACACCTGTTTTAGTTTTGTCGAATTGGTGAGCACTTGCCCGACCAACTGGGGCATGACCCCGCTGGATGCCATTAAATGGGCTGAAGAGATGATGCTTCCGTATTATGCGCTGGGTGTGTTTAAAACGCCTGAAGAAAGCGACGCGGCCTAAAGGCGAAATCGTTGGCATCATATGAAAGCCGGGGGAAAAATAGCGAACCGTAAGCAGCTCGCAAGACATGAGATGTGTGGCACAGCAAAAAAGAGTGCTAGCGCGTGCCGATAATTTTCAACTTGCTCACGGCTGCTTGCTAAAAGTGGAGGTACCATGCAAAATGAAGTTCAATTTGCCGGGTTCGGCGGCCAGGGCATTATGCTAATGGGCCAGATTCTGGCTGAAGCCGCCATGCAGCAGGGCTATGAAGTCGTTTGGATTCCGTCCTATGGTCCCGAAATGCGAGGCGGCACTGCCTATTGTACGGTAGTCACCAGTGATCGACCGATTGGATCACCGATCATTCGGTATCCCAAGCATCTGGTGGCGATGAATCGGCCTTCGCTTGAAAAGTTTGCTCCGGCTGTGAAAGCCGGTGGTACAATTTTCATTAACAGCTCCATGATATCCATTGAGGCCGGCAGGGATGATGTGGATGTTATCAAGGTTCCGATTATAGAAATCGCCAAAGAGCTGGGAAATGTCAAAACCGCCAATATCGTCGCCCTGGCGGCATTTGTCAGTCGCAGTCAGGTGGTCGATTTTGACCTGTTGCGGGATTCGGTAAAAGCCAAATTTGCCAGAAAAGAAAAACTGATACCGCTTAACATGAAGGCGCTTGACGCGGGCAAAGAAGCTGCCATGGTAACTTAATCATGCGCAAAAATTAAGAATTAATACGAAAGCGCGAAATGGCGAAAATACGAAAAATAAAAACATTTCGTGCTTTTTCATTTTCGTGATTTCGTGGTGATTCTTTAAATGATACTTTAAACTCCAAATTGTATAAGTTTCTTGACTCTTGGATTAATCACTAAAATGAAGCTTAACATTCCCGATTACATATATAAGATCAAACCTTACGTACCCGGTAAACCGATCGAGGCTGTACAGCGAGAATATGGCATTGAAAAATCGATTAAACTGGCCTCAAATGAAAACCCTCTGGGGCCTTCTCCTATGGCTGTTGAGGCGATCCAGCGGGCCCTGAAAGATTTGAATCGCTATCCAGATGCCGGTGGTCTGGATTTGACGCGGGCGATCGCTGAAAAGCATCATATCGATCCTGGACATATTGTACTGGGAAACGGATCTGATGATATTATCGCGTTGTTGGCGAGCGTGTTGTTACGACCCTCCGATGAGGTGATTTTACCGCAGCCGTCTTTCCTATTTTACGAAATTGCGCTTCGCAGCATGGGCGCACGGCCGGTGTGGGTACCGTTGCAGTCGTTTAACACCGATTTGGCGGGGATGCTGGAAAAAGTCAGTTCCAAAACCCGAATCATTTTTTTGAATGTTCCCCACAATCCCGCCGGTAGCATCATCACCCGATCCGATTTTGAAAATTTTATTGCTAAAATACCACCGCAGGTTGTTACCGTGCTGGATGAAGCCTATATTGAGTTTGTCAAAGATACCGACTGTGCCAACAGTTTTCACTATGTCAACAGCGACAAAGCCATTGTCGGCATGCGCACGTTTTCAAAGGCGTATGGGCTGGCAGGGCTTCGCGTGGGATATGGCGTCATGCCCCTGGATTTGGCCGAAATCCTCCATCGGGTCAGACAGCCGTTTAACGTCAATATGCTCGCTCAGGCGGCCGCAACAGCAGCCTTGCGAGATGACGATTTCCTACATAAGACCCTTGAACTGGTGCATACGGAACTCGACTTTATTTATAAGGCCCTTGACGATCTTAACGTGCCCTATATTCGGTCCCAAGCGAACTTTCTTATGATCAATGTCAGCGGCAGCGGCCAAACGGCGGATGAAGTCTTCAAAAAACTGCTGCCGCTGGGTGTTATCGTGCGACCGATGACATCCTACCAATACCCGCAGCACATACGGGTCAATGTTGGAAAGCACGAAGAAAATGTTCGATTTTTAGAGGCGCTCCAACAGGTGCTTTAAGGTTTAGAGGTTCAACGTTTATAGGTTCAGAGGTTGGATAACAGCATTAAGGATAGGCAGTAATTCACCCTCATAACTCTGTAACCCTGAACCCAGAACTCTGAACGCAGAACCGGTGTCATGAAGAAGCTTTTAATTACAATAGATGGCCCGGCTGGTGCCGGAAAAACAAGTGTTAGCCGCGCTTTGGCGGAACGGCTGGGATATCAGTATATTGATACCGGTGCGCTTTATCGGGGCGTTGCCTATGAAGTCAGAAATCAGGATATTGATCCTGAAAATGAATCTGAACTAGCGGCGCTCTGCAACCGGCTGCAGCTTGCTTTTAAAGAAAAGTCGAGTCAACTGCGGCTTTATTCCGATGATGTTGATATTTCCGATCAGATTCGGACACCCGAGATCAGTATGCTGGCATCAGCCGTATCAGCAAAATCAGTGGTCCGGGAGTACCTGCTGGACGTTCAAAGAGCGATCGGCCGTCAGAAAGCGGCGGTTTTTGAAGGCCGCGACATGGGAACCGTTGTCTTTCCAGCCGCGGATGTAAAATTTTTTCTGGATGCGTCTTCTCAGACACGCGCCCAGCGACGATATGATGAGCTTAAATCCAAAAGCAGCCAAACGCTAAAACAGGTTGAGAAAGACATGCAGCATCGGGACAACAATGATCGCTCACGCAGCTTAGCGCCGCTCAAGCCGGCTGATGATGCAATCTTAATTGATTCCACAGACTTAACCTTACGGGAAGTTGTGGACACAATGATGGCGCACATTGCCCGATTAACGGGATAGATCATTTGCAAGATGCAATCGTCGGCCAACATGGGTGAAACGGTTGTCAATTCATTAAAAATTTAAATTAAGGATTGCTTTTTTTCTTTATTCTGTTAGACATATGGGGTTGTACCGTCGTTAGAGCGGTACCATAAAATAGGTTTAGGGGGATTAATTTTTCATGACTGACGAAACGAACAAGGATGAAACCCAAAATGAAGAGCAAGCTGAGTTAACCGCTGACGGCGCAGATGAACAACCGGATACCGGTGATCAACCACAAGCGCAAGCGCAAAATGAAGACGAATCATTGAAGGGCGCATCCGAAGACAACTCAACAGAGCCGGTGGAAAGCATGGCAAGCGTGATGGACATGTACGAAGAAAGCTTCAAACGTTTTGCCGAAGGTGAAGTGGTCACCGGTCGCATTATCTCGATTGACAAAGATCATGTTCTGATCGATATCGGTTACAAATCTGAAGGTCAGGTAAGGATCGAAGAATTTTTAGATGAGAAAGGCGAAGTCACCGCAAAGATCGGCGATTCCATCGAAGTTATGGTTGAATGGTGGGACGATGAGGATGAGCGCGTCCTGCTGTCTAAAGATAAGGCCGCCAATATAAAAGTCTGGGAAGCAATCAAAACATCTTACGACGAAGAAGGCACCGTCAAAGGCACGATTACCAACCGTGTTAAAGGCGGATTTTCCGTCGACATTGGTGTTCCGGCCTTTTTGCCCGGTTCTCAGGCGGACCTGCGACCGATTCGAAATCTGGATGAGATGGTTGGCAAGGAATTTGATTTTAAAATTCTAAAATACAACCGTAAGCGCAGCAATATTGTTCTGTCGCGACGGGCCATATTGGAAAAAGAGCTGGAGAAAAAGCGCTCGGCAACACTGGCAACTATTGCCGAAGGCAAAGTCGTTGAGGGCACCGTTAAAAATATCACTGAATATGGCGTGTTTGTGGATCTGGGCGGCCTGGACGGCCTGCTTCACATAACCGATATTTCTTGGGGTCGGGTCAAACATCCCTCTGAGCTTTTTTCAATTGGTGACCCCATAACGGTTAAAATTCTCAATCTCGACCTGGATAATGAAAGGGTCTCATTGGGGATGAAACAACTCAATGAAGACCCATGGATGACCGCTGCCGAAAAATATGCAGTCAGCTCGCGCGTGACCGGAAAAGTGGTAAGCCTCACAGATTACGGTGCATTTGTCGAACTTGAAGAAGGCATCGAAGGCCTGATTCATGTTTCCGAGATGTCATGGACCCGTAAAATCAGGCATCCGTCCAAAGTTGTTTCCGTCGGAGAATTGGTGGAAGCTGTTGTGTTGGATATTAAACCCGATAGCCGTCGGATTTCCTTGGGCATGAAACAGGTTGTACCCAATCCTTGGGATGTAATCAGTGAAAAATACCCGATCGGCACAACCATTGAAGGTAAAATTAAGAACATTACCGATTTCGGCTTGTTCATCGGTATCGATGAAGGTATTGATGGATTGGTTCATATCTCGGATATTTCCTGGACCAAAAGAATCAAGCATCCCTCGGAACTGTTTCAAAAAGGGGATGTTGTCCAGGCCATCGTGCTGGATATCGAAAAAGACAACGAGCGGTTTTCTCTGGGCATAAAACAGTTGCAGGCTGATCCCTGGGCGAGCGTTGCCGAAAGGTATGAGGTCGGTAAAGAGATCACCGGAACTATCACCAACCTGACGGATTTCGGTATATTTGTTGAGCTTGAAGAAGGCATCGAAGGGCTGGTTCATGTATCGGAAATCAGCAAGGAAAAGATAAAAACGCCTATGGAAAAGTTTAAAATTGGTGATGTCATCACTGCGCGGGTGATGAATATCAACAGCGATGAGAGGCGCATCGGTCTGTCGATTAAACGGATGGAAATCGAAGACGAGCAAAATCTGCTCAGCGAATATGTTAACAATATGGGACCGGCCACTTCCAGCTTTGGCGAGATTTTGCGCGAAAATTTGCAGGAAAAGCTGAACGAAGACTAAGAAGCTATTTCTAAAATACATCTAAAAAACCTCTGCCCACGAATGGGCAGAGGTTTTTTTATTCAAAAATACTGGTATCACCCGCCCCCCTGCGAATCACCTCCGGATCGTCATCGATCAAAGAAATGACGCTGGATGGCAACCCCGGTGCGATATCACCATCGATGACCAAATCAATTCGATTTTTAAAAACATCATGAATCAGCGAGGCGTCATTTACAATGCTGCCGTCTGGCATCGTGGCGCTGGTGGTAATAATCGGATTGCCCAGCCCTTTAACCAGCTCGAGACATATTTTATGATCCGGCACCCGAATGCCGGCTGTTTTGCGTTTGGTCAGCATAATCTTGGGGACCAGCTTGGAGCCCTCAAGTATGAACGTATACGGGCCCGGTAGCAAGCGTCTCATGGTCTTGTAGGCATAGTTGGATACTTTGGCATAATGGCTGATGTTTTTAAGATCCGAGCAAATAAAACTAAACGGCTTATTTTTATCTCTTTGTTTCAGCTGATAGATTCTTTCGATGGCCTTTTTGTTGAGGATGTCACAGCCAATGCCGTAAATGGTGTCGGTTGGATATACGACAATACCGCCTTTTGTTAATATGTCGACCGCCTTTTCTACGAGTCGACTTTGGGGATTGAGGGGATTGATTTTAATTAGCATGTATTTTCGGCTTGGTCTGTCTTTAGTTGTATTCGTTTTTGTAAAGCTATCTTAAGAATCAGGTGGTCACGTAATCAGGTTGTTCCCGCCAAAGGTGGGATTGAGGCGGTTGGGTCGGTAGTAAATGCGTATGTCACTTATCTTTTTAAGCGGCCAACGGGCTAACCGATAACGGGCTCAACCTATTTATTTTGAATGCATACAGGAGATTGCTTTTATTATGCCATAGGGTGGATTGTCAAGGCAGCAAATAAAAGGATTGCTAAAGCCGATGGGTTTTGCTATTCGGATGCCTTAATTAAATATAACGGAGGAAACGCATGCCCAAAATACCGCCAGAAGAGGCCTATTCCTTTGATGACGTTTTGCTTATTCCAAATTATTCCGACGTGTTACCCAAGGATGTCAATGTCAGCACACGCCTGACGCGAAACATTAATCTCAATATGCCCATTGTCAGTGCGGCCATGGACACTGTAACCGAAGCGGATACAGCCATTAGCATCGCCCGTGAAGGCGGCATGGGTTTCATTCACCGCAATATGAGCCTCCAGAGTCAGGCCATGGAGGTTGATAAAGTCAAAAAATCTGAAAGTGGGATGATTGTCGATCCCGTCACCATCAATCCCGAACAAAAAGTCGGGGAAGTGCTCAATTTGATGGAAACCTATCGTATCTCGGGGGTTCCGGTGACCAAGGGCGACCAGTTGATGGGGATTGTAACCAACCGGGATCTGCGGTTTGAGACCGATCTTGAAAAGCAAGTGTCTGATGTGATGACCAAAGATGACCTGGTCACCGTTTCAGAAGGCATTGGCCTGGAGGAATCCAAAAAGCTGCTGCACCAGCATCGTATCGAAAAGCTGCTGGTTGTTGACGCCAATGGGCGCTTGACCGGCCTGATCACCACTAAGGATATCGAAAAATTAAAAAAATATCCCAATGCCTGCAAGGACAGAATGGGTCGACTGCGTGTCGGCGCTGCGGTGGGGGTGGGGCCGGACATGCAAGAGCGCACAGCTGCTCTTCTGGATGCCGGCGCTGATGTGATCCTCATAGACACGTCGCACGGACATACTGAAAATGTGCTGGGCGCCGTTAAAACAATCAAAAGCAACCATCCAGACATCGAACTGATTGCCGGAAATGTGGGTACGGGCAAAGGCGCAGAGGATTTGATCAAAGCAGGGGTAGATGGTGTCAAGATCGGTATCGGCCCGGGTTCTATCTGCACAACACGAATCGTGGCCGGTATCGGTGTGCCCCAATTTACCGCCATTCAGAATTGTCGGGCCATAGGCGCCAAAAGCGGCGTGCCCTTGATTGCTGATGGCGGTATCCGTTTTTCCGGTGATATTACCAAGGCAATTGGCGCTGGTGCGCATGCGATAATGATCGGTGGCCTTTTCGCCGGTACGGAGGAAACCCCAGGAGAGCAAATCTTTTTTCAGGGGCGCAGCTATAAAGTCTACCGCGGCATGGGCTCCATTGAAGCCATGAAAAAAGGGAGCAAGGACCGCTATTATCAATCTGAAAAAGAGGAAGATGATAAGCTGGTTCCGGAAGGTATTGTCGGCCGCGTACCGTATCGGGGGTCACTGTCGGCCACCATTTTTCAACTGGTGGGTGGATTAAAGGCGGGCATGGGCTATGTTGGCTGCCGTACGCTTGATGAGCTGCGCGAAAAAGCCCGGTTTGTCAAAGTCAGCGCAGCGGGAATGCGTGAAAGTCATGTTCACGATGTGATCATAACCAAGGAGGCGCCCAACTACTCGCTAGATTAGAACCTTGATGCCGGACCTGCAATGGCATCCTAAATTTGATTCGGTCATGTCATTTTTTCCTGGCGATATGAATTTTAAGGTGCCGGTGCCCCGATATTTGGGATGCAACTGACTTTCTATACGAGCTCGAAAACAGGAGTGCCGGTTATCCCAAATATCGGGGCATTGTAATATTTTGGGGTACATCTTCTGCATATCGCCTTCAAAAAATAACATGACCTTTCAGTAACTTATGCGCATTACCATCTGATAGCAATTCATTTCGATTCAGACAGAGAAAGAGCTGAATTTGAACTAAATAGAGCGTCGCAAAAAAATTTCAACTGTGATATATATAAGAACGTCTTGCCCATTCGCCCTCACAATATTTTGATCTATGTTGAGCTTGAGTTTTCAATCCACAATCAATCTTGAAACGAGACCTTCATGACTGAGACCATACCCGATTTTGTTCATCTGCATGTCCATACCCAGTACAGCCTGTTGGACGGTGCCATTCGTATTGATGACCTTTTGCGGCGTGCGGCCGAATTTGAGATGCAAGCGGTCAGTGTCACCGATCATGGCACCATGTTCGGTGCCGTTGAATTTTTTCAAAAGGCCAGCGCGGCAGGCATAAAGCCGATTATCGGCTGTGAGATCTATGTGGCTCCCAGAACGCGTTTTGATAAAACACCGCTGGACAACAAAGATTTGTCACATCTAATTTTATTGGCCAAGGATGAAGAGGGCTATCGCAACCTGTGTAAATTGGCGACCACAGCGCAACTTGATGGATTCTATTACAGACCGCGTATTGATAAGCAGATCCTCAAAGAATGCAGTCGGGGCTTGATCGGACTGACGGCTTGCTTGCATGGTGAGATCCCACGTCGAATCAAGCAGGGAAACATTGATCAGGCTGAAAAAGCGGCTCGTGAATATCTTCGCATTTTTGGGGAGAACAATTTTTATCTGGAAGTGCAAAACAACGGCATCATCGAGCAGGACCTGGTCAATAAAACACTGCTGGATATTGGCCAGCGTCTGTCGATTCCCCTGGTGGCCAGCAATGATTGCCATTACCTTGATAAAACAGACGTCAGAGCCCATGATGTTTTGCTATGTATTCAAACCGGCAAAACGGTTGAAGATAACGAACGTTTCAAGTTTCGCACTGATCAGCTTTATTTCAAATCAAAGGCTGAAATGCATGCGGCCTTCAAAGATTATCCGGGGGCGCTGAGCAATACCGTCGATATTGCTGCACGCTGTAACATCGGCTTTGATTTTAAAACCTACCATTTCCCACGGTTTGCGGATGCATCGGGCAAAGACAGTGACACGCTGTTTACCCAACAGGTTCAGCAGGGCTTTGAACTGCGCATGCAACGCCTCAAAGAAAAGAACCCTCAGATTGATGAGAAGATCTATATCGAGCGGCTGGCATATGAAATGTCGGTCATCCAGGATATGGGATTTTCGGGATATTTTTTAATCGTGGCTGATTTTATTCGTCATGCCAAAGAAAACAACATACCGGTAGGTCCTGGTCGGGGCTCGGCCGCCGGCAGTTTGGTTGCCTATAGCCTGGGAATTACCGACCTGGACCCCATCGCCCACGGTCTGATATTTGAGCGCTTTTTAAACCCGGCGCGCAAAAGCATGCCCGATATTGATGTCGATTTCTGCATCGATGGCAGAGAAGATGTGTATCGATATGTTGTCGGCAAATATGGCGGCGGGGATTATGTTGCCCAGATCATTACCTTCGGTAAACTGAAAACCCGCGCCGTTATTCGGGATGTTGGGCGGGCACTGAACATCCCTCTGGCTGAGGTGGATGCCATCGCTAAAATGGTGCCCGATATCCTAAATATTAGTCTAGACGAGGCCCTTGAACGCGAGCCGCGTTTGCTTGAATTGGCGCGCCAGAAGCCTGAAATCGATGAGCTCATCAATATCTGTCGCGTGCTTGAGGGGCTCCCGCGACATGCATCGACCCATGCGGCCGGCGTTGTGATTGCCGATCAGCCGCTAGTCAATTACATGCCGCTTTATCGCGGGAAAAAGGGTGAAGTGGTGACCCAGTACGACATGAAGATTGTTGAAAAAATCGGACTGGTAAAGTTTGATTTTTTGGGTCTGCGAAACCTGACGGTGATCGCCAACACCGTTGCGCTGATCGCCAGTCAGGGTCGTACGCCGCCGGATTTAGAGCAAATTGAATTAACCGATGCCGATACCTATCGCCTGCTTTCAGCCGGTGATACCACTGGCGTATTTCAGCTTGAGAGCTCGGGCATGAAGGATTTGCTGGTTCGCTTGAGACCCGAAACATTTGACGATGTCATCGCACTGGTGGCGCTTTACCGACCGGGCCCGATGGAAAGCGGTATGATAGATGACTATGTTGCCCGCAAACACGGCCGCAAGAAAGTGGAATATTTGTTGTCGCAGTTGGAACCGATCTTACAAGAAACTTACGGTGTGATCGTCTATCAGGAGCAGGTCATGAAAATTGCAAATGATCTTGCCAATTATTCCATGGCCGAAGCCGATGATTTGCGCAAGGCAATGGGAAAGAAAATTCCGGAAATCATGGCCGAGCACCGCGAACGCTTTGTAAATGGCGCTATCGATAATAAGATTGCCGCCGAGCAAGCGGCGCCGATATTTAGTTTGATGGAAAAATTTGGCGGGTATGGATTTAACAAATCGCACAGTGCCGCCTATGCGCTGATTGCCTATCAAACGGCCTATCTTAAAACGCATTATCCGGTGGAATTCATGGCCTCCCTGCTGACCAGTGAGATGCATTCCACTGATGGTGTGGTCAAATATATTGTCGAGTGCCGCAATCACGATATTACCGTATTGCCGCCGGATATCAATTACAGTCAGAAGGCTTTTACCGTCGATAACGATAAAATTCGCTTCGGTCTGGTGGCGGTCAAGAATGTGGGTGAAGCCGCCATCGAGGCAATCATCGAATCCCGTGAAGAAGGGGCCTTCGCGTCGCTTTTTGATTTTTGTGAGCGGGTGGACTTAAAAAAAGTAAACAAACGTGTCATCGAGTCCTTGATCAAATGCGGCGCTTTTGATTCCACCGGTGCCAACCGCTCGCAAATGATGGCGGCTTTGGAGGATGCTCTGGATTATGGTCAGCGGGTGCAAAAGGAACGGCTGGATCCACAGATCGGGCTGTTTGACGGTGCCGTCAATCCGCAGGTCATCAATGCACCGGGTCTGCCCGATATTGAAGAGTGGTCGGAAAATCAGCGTCTGGCATTTGAAAAGGAATCCCTCGGGTTTTACGTCAGCGGACATCCGTTAAAGCACTATTCAGATTTGCTCGATAAATTTACCAATGCCAATGCGATTTCGATCAAGGAATTAAAAAACGGCAACGCGGTTCGAATTGGCGGACTGATTCGCAGCATCAAGATTATCAAAACCAAAAGAGGTGATTTGATGGCCTTTGTCACCATTGAAGACCTGCATGGGGCAGTAGAGGCCACGATTTTTTCACGCGTGTACACCCGCATCAGTGATCTGCTGGTTGAGGACAATGCCATCTTTATTCAGGGACAGATTCAAAAGGATGAGCAAGCCGTAAAAATACTGGCTGAAAAAGTAGTGGCCATGGAAAAAGCAGAAGAAACATGGACCGCCAGCGTCCATTTTAACCTGGAAATTGCGCGCACCGATCGCGAAGCACTTATCAAACTGCATGACATTTTTACCAAGCACGCGGGCAACTGTAAGGCCTACCTGCATTTACGCAACACCGACAACTCCGACGCCATTATCGCGCTGCCCAACTCGATGAAGATAAGGGCCGGAAGCGCATTGGAGCGGGAAGTCAATGAATTGCTGGGGTACAATGCTGTCGAAACCCTGTGTATGGCAGCCAAAACCGAACCCAGACCCAATAACTACCGCGCGGGCTGGTTCAATAAGCGCCAGTGATGTCTCCTTAAATAATACTCACGCAAAGCGGCAGAGCTCGCAAAGAAAAAGGATCTAAACAATTAAGAACTCTTGGCGTCTTTGCGCCTTTGCGAGAGACTTAAGGTATTATTACATTGTAGATGCTTTTTTGTTTGATTATCCAACGGTGATCACACCTTAAAATTCAAAGATAGAGGAAACAATGACAGACAATGACCTTCCTGTGTATCCAGTTTTGCTGGCCGGCGGCACCGGCACGCGGCTATGGCCCATCTCCCGGGAACTATACCCCAAACAGCTGGTGAAGTTTGTCGGTGAAGATTCATTGCTGCAAAACACCATCAGGCGCCTGCCACAGCTGCTCGACACCGAACATGTCAGAGTCGTCTGTGGGCAGCGACATTTTCATCACACGGCTCAGCAAATCGAGAAGCTGGGGCTCAAATCCGGAAACAAACTGATCGGCGAGCCCAGCGGCCGCAATACGGCCCCGGCGATTTTGCTGGCGTTGCTGCATATTTTGGCAACTGAAGAAGATGCGGTTTTATGTATCTTTCCAGCCGATCATGTCATTCAAAATCAAGATGCATTCCATGACCGGCTAAAAGCTGCCATTGCACTGGCTGGTGATGGGTTTATCGTTACGTTTGGCATTCAGCCCCATTATCCTGAAACCGGATATGGCTATGTCGAGGGAGGGGAAAAGGCATCCCACGGCGCCTATGTGCTCAAACGATTTGTTGAGAAACCCGATCTCGCCACTGCCAAAAAATACATCAAGACCGGCAAATTTTTCTGGAACAGCGGCATGTTCGCTTTCAGAGCTTCAATTATTCTGGCTGAGTTTAAAACCCATCAACCCGAACTGCTTGAGCAGATGCAAGCGATTTTTGCGGTTGATAAAACCATCCCCCAAAAAGCGTATGATCAGCTGGCAGATATCTCCATTGATTATGCCATAATGGAAAAGACGGCCAAAGGTGTTGTGCTGCCTTCTGATTTTGGCTGGAGTGATATTGGTTCCTGGAAATCTCTGTATGATTTTCTGGAAAAAGATGCCGATAACAATGTCATCGACGGGGATGTCATGGTGCAAAATACCCGCAACAGTTTGATTCTCAGCCACAACCGCCTGATCGCTGCCAATCACTTGCAAGATATGGCTGTGGTGGAGACGTCCGATTCGGTTTTTGTTTCCGATCTTGAAAACAGCCGGGAGGTGAAATCCTTTGTCGCTCGCTTAAAAGACCAGGAGCGAGATGAATATCAGCGCCATCGCAGCGTCAATCACCCGTGGGGCGTATTTAAACTGCTGGAGCAGCAGGAACGATACATGGTGGCTGAATTGACGGTTGATCGCGGGGCCTCACTTGAATTGCCGGTCGATCCCGGCGCGATTTGTCACCTGCTCGTTTTAAGCGGCCGTGCTATTATCAACACCGCCTCTGGCAAGAAAGAGCTGAGTTCTGGAGAAGCTTTCAGCACCAATGAAACCCAAAAGATCACCATTGAAAATATCACCAAAGCTGAACTTCAATTGCTTCACATCAAGCTGGCAACTGCGGCAGGCGACTAACGCTCAGGTCGCCACCGCTCCAATAAGTGCAAAAAGCGCGATTAAGACAAAAAAAAACCATTGGAACAATTTGAAAACGCCATTGGGAATATCCGATTTGACGGCCAGCATGATTTGCCAGATGGCAAAGGCGACATAATTGAGCACGATGAAAATAACGACTGCTGCCGATCCATCGCCCGTCCAGATGCCCGAACCGATAATGAGCAATGCTGCTGTCGACAGGATCAAATAGGCAGATACATAATGGAAGACGCAATGCATTACTTTTTGGGAGATTGGATCAAATGTCGCCGCCAGCATCGGTGTAAGAAATTGCTTGCTGCCCACCGCGAAATGTCCGATAACGGTGGCCAGCGCAAACACCCCGGCAATCAAAATATAACCGTTCATGTCAATCCCCCCTTCCTTCTCTGATTTGTTGGTGATGTTTGGAAGCAGTTTCAAAAAGGGTAGTTATCGGCCCCCGCATGAATGCGGGATTTCACATCTGATTAAAGCAGATTAAGGTGTTCAACAAAGCAAGGCGAAAACCGATTCAAAAGTGGAGCATACACATTAGTATTCGAGCATTTTGAATCGGTTTTTAATCCGCCACGAATATTGGCGGATTAGATGCATTTTTGAAACTGCTTCTAGCAATTGTCATACATTTTAATGATCTCGCCGGTCCCTTTACCTTCAACACTTCTGACATACCCATTGATCACTTTTTGCATCGGTATGGAATTATGGCCGGGAAAATAGGCCTCGTATTTTTCGACAGCATCTTCAACCAGCCCGGATGATACCACATTGATTCTGAGTTCATTTTTCAGTTCAAGAGCGGCGGCTTTGACAAAGCTGTGAATGGCGCCATTGACCATAGCAGCGCTGGTTGTCATGACAACCGGATGATCTGCGAGGATCCCGGTTGTCAGCGTAAAAGATCCACCGGAATTCAAGTACTCCTGCCCGATTCTGACCGTGTTGACCTGCCCCATTAATTTGCTCTTTAAGCCGATGTAGAAATCGTCTTCGGTTAAGGCATCAAAGGGTGCCCATTTTGCTTCGCCGGCGATACACAAAACGGCATCCAATTTGCCCACAGTATTAAACATCGCTTCAATAGATGTCGCATCCGTAATATCGACGGTGACATCGCCTGAATTTCTGCCGGCAATGATAATTTCATGTTTTTGAGTGAAATGGGAAGCCACTTTTTTGCCGATGGTACCATTACCGCCAATGATTAAAAGTTTCATTATATCTCCTTTTTATAGTTATGATTTTATCTGTTCTTTACCGCTGAATGCTATGAATTCTCGGCATAGGCTGCTTCAGCTTCTTGGTAAAGAAGATCTTCCTGCCCCAGATAGCGCGGAGAGAAGTGAAATATGGTAAATTGTCGGGCGCCACAGCAGGCTGCCAATTCACCGGCTTGCCGGGCAGTTAGGTGATGCTTTTCAGCGGCCAGATCTTGCTGGGCATCCAAAAAAGCCGCTTCGATAAAAAGGTGATCAGAATCCTGTGCCAGTGAAATAATTTTATCTGCATTTGCCGGTGTGTATGCCACATCAGCAATGTAGCTGATTTTTTGTCCCGGCGTGACCATGGCAATATGATCGGCCAGCTCGCCGAGAGTAAAATGCCGAATCGTATCAGAGCCGGTTATCACTTCAATTTCCGATGCCGGATCGGCGCCGGCATACAAAGCCTGTTTAAAATCGGTCAGCCAGGGGCCGGTCTGCAGGTCAAGTTCATTAAGCGCATCTTTGTTAATATTGACATGAAAACGCTCTTTGATGGCAAAGCCCAGACAGGGGATGTCATGATCCAGGATCGCCGCCGAAACCTTAAAAGCGGGTGCCTCAACCAGAATATTTGTGAACGGTTTCCTTTCGGCCTCGTCGGTTGGGATGAATTCATTCTGGCACAGGTAAGTTCTGGAGAGCTGATAATCATGATGGATCTCGGTCAAACGCAGCTTGAGGCGATATGGATAATTTGCAACCAGGTTCCATGAATAAGCGGCCAGTTTGCCCTCTACATTGGATAAAAATTGACGCGGCCCAAATAGATGCAGATTTTTTTCACGGCCCAATGCCAGACGCAGGATGCGATCAAAGCCGATAAAATGGTCCATGTGTGTGTGGCTGACGAACACATGGCTGATCTTGAGAATATCCCGCGATGTCAGTACTTGATTGTCGCCAAGGTCGAAAAGGATCGCTTGACTTTCAAACAGAAAAGGAATGAAAAGACCGGGATCATCAAATGGTCCGTTGATGAGTCTGGGATGAAAACGGGGGTGCATTATGCAGGCAGAAATTTTTTGATTTGCTGGTGAATATTTAGATAAATGTCTTCGTCGGACCCATAAATATCGACGACATCTTTGTGATTAAGAAGTTTTTCGATGATAAAAGCCGTCAAAAATAGGCTAACCACATGGGGCTGGGGAACAAGATTCCGGATGGGGGACACCTGATAATCGATTTCAAAATCATCGGCGCGGCCTAATTTTTCCAAGGCATTCTTGATTTGCTCTTCCAATGCATTTTTGTTGGTGGTTTCAACCAGGTTGTCATCAACCAGTTTCATGGCGATCGCATTGGAAAGGGGATCAATACAATCTTTGATTGAATTAATGGCTATTCTGCGGCTACGTTCTTTTTGAGACTCGATTTTGGAAAGGATATTGGCTTCGCGTGTACTGGGCCGGAATACTTTTGCCATGCTTGCACCTTATTTTTGGAGTCAGCGTAAAAGTCAGTTTAGTAAAAATATAATGGGTAATGCAGTGGTTTGCAAGCAAAATATTAGGGGCATATCAGCCTAAAGTTTTTTTTAAAACTACCCGATATCACTACTAATGATACCTTTATTACGCGCATACCGCGCACAAAAATTCACAAATAAATGAATTTAGGAGCAGACCGGTAAAATGGCGACCGCAACCCAGAACTCATCAACCCGCTCAGAGCGCCCGGATAACGGATTTTTTTCAATCGATTCGAATGCTGATGCCTTCAGCCAGCTGGCAAAACACCTGGTTAAATGCAGTTTTCTGACCGACAAGCAGGTCGAATACGCCCGGCGGGTTCAAGCCAAACTCGAAAAACACCGTCCTTTACTGCAAGTAATTAAAGAACTGGAATTTATTACCGACGATCAAATCGGCGAAGCAATTCGAAAACACCCGGTATCGATACGCATTGGAGAGCTTCTGGTGGAACTGGGGCATATCAATACTTCCGATCTGCAGACGGCACTGGCCATCCAGGCTGAAGAAAAATCAAAACGAAAACTGGGTAAAATCCTCGTGGAGCGCCAGTTGATTCAAGAACAAGTGCTGGTTGAAGCCCTGTCTTTGCAATTGGCGGTGCCTTTTGTACAGCCGAAATGGGACCGTATCGATCACAAAGTATTCGCGCAGGTGCCATTAAAATGGTACGAAACCCATCAACTTATACCGATTCAGGCCAACGGCAGTGCCATTACGGTGGCCTTTGCCGACCCACTGGACCAAGAAGAGCTGCAGGCTGCCCGTCAGGTATTTGGCGACCATATTGTGGTGGCCATTGCCTGTACAAGCGCTATCCAAGAAGTTGTTTTAAAGGCCCAGCGCACCGAAATGAAGAACCAAATCTCGTCCATGGACGAGCAATTCATTATCAAACTGGTGGATGATATTATCCTTGCAGCCCTTCAAAGGGAAGCCAGCGACATCCACTTGGAGCCGTTAAAAGCGTGTCTGCGTGTGCGATTCCGCCAGGACGGGGTGTTGGCTCTTTTTGAGGAGTACCCACCGGAAACGGCGCCGGCTGTCGCCAGCCGCATCAAGGTTCTTTGCGAAGTCGATATAACTGAAAAGCGCCGTCATCAAGGGGGTCGCTTTTTCTTCGACCACCCCGATGGGCAGCTGGATATACGCGCCTCCTTTTACGTGACCGTTCACGGGGAGAAAGTGGTTTTGCGATTGTTGAACCGACATGGCCAGCTGCGCAAAATTGACGATCTTGGGTTGTCTGGTCGCATACTGCATCGGTTTGTAGAAGAAGCGCTTAATTTGCCGAGTGGGGTGCTTTTATTTACTGGTCCGACGGGGTCTGGCAAAACTACCACGGTTTACAGTTGTTTGCATCATATCACCAACCCCCAAATGAGTATCGTAACCGCAGAAGAGCCGGTTGAATACGTTATTGACGGCACTTCCCAATGTTCCATCAATCCGAAAATCGGATTGACCTATGAAGAAACACTGCGCCATATTCTACGACAGGACCCGGATGTCATTGTTATCGGTGAAATCCGTGATAATTTTTCGGCAGAAGTCGCTGTACAGGCGGCTCTGACCGGGCATAAAGTGCTAACAACCTTTCACACCGAAGATAGCGTAGGGGGGTTAATTCGACTGCTGAACATGTCGATTGAGGCCTTTATGATTTCCTCCACGGTGGTCAGTGTTATGTCGCAGCGTTTGCTGAGAAGAGTGTGTCCGTCTTGCACAAGCCCGCTCACACCCACATCACAGGAATTGCAGCGCATCGGGTATTCGCCCGATGACATCAGGGGGATTCAATTTCAAAAAGGCCGTGGATGCACGAACTGCCAACACACCGGATACAATCGCCGCGTCGGTATTTTTGAGTTGCTTATTTTAGACCAGCTTGTGCGGGATGCTATTCTGGAGCGAAAACCAAGCAAAGAGCTTCGACAGATTAGTATTGAATCCGCCGGTCTCATAACCCTTTTGGAAGATGGCATCCATAAGGCCGCCGAAGGCGTTACAACGGTTGAGGAGTTGCTGCGCAGTCTGCCGCGCTTGCAGCAACCGAGGCCGATGGCAGAATTGCGGCGCTAATTTTTAGGAGAACGCTATGGAGACTCAGAGTTCCCTGGTGGGAATGATTAAAAATTATACGGCCGCAGAAAAAGTTAAGTTGCCAGCCTTTAATGCGACTGCACTGCGAATTCAAAAAGAGGTTGCCAAAGAAGAGCCGGATTCCCGTTTGATTGAAAAACTGATTGTTAGTGACCAATCTCTTACCGGGGAGGTGCTGCGTGTTTCTAACTCTTCCTTCTATAAGGGCTTGGCCCAGGTGGCAACGGTCAGAGATGCCATTATTCGTCTGGGAAATAAGGAAATATCCAATATCGTCAGCCTGGTGGCTCTGCAGCATAATTTCGTGTCCAAGGATCCGGCTGTCAATCAGATCATGAAAAGACTGTGGCGCCATTCGGTGGGTTGTGCCATCGGCGCGAGCTGGATTGCCAAACAGAGCAATTTTGAGACACTGTCGCATGAAACATTTATTGCCGGATTGCTTCACGATGTGGGCAAGCTTTACATTTTGAAGATCATGGATGGTATGGTCGCCGGCGGGGAAATCGATACCCCACCATCGGATACGGTTATCCAGGAAGTCATGGCCAATTTGCATACCGATCAGGGATCGTCACTGATGCGGCAATGGAATTTGCCTGAAAAATATTGCCTTGTCGCCCGGGATCACCACCTGGCCGAGCTGGATGATAACAATCCTCTGTTGATACTGGTGCGCCTGGCCAATCAAATGTGTCATAAACTGGGTATAGGAATGATAAGCGAACCTGCCGTTGTTCTGCACACTACCCCGGAAGCCACCCACCTAAGATTGTCCGAAGTGGATTTGGCGCGCCTGGAAGTGCGTCTGGAAGACTCACATGTGTTTGCGGGCTGATCCTAAGGTTCGAAAGTTCTGCGTTCTGGGTTCAGGGTTGTGCTTTACAGGTTGCGGGTTCCGAATTTCACGATTTAGACTGCCAGCAGCCAGTAGCGAGAAGCCAGCGGCCACCCAATAAGGTTCTCTGACCTCTGTCCCTTTTACTGTGCGTCTTCGACAATGATCTGTATGCTCCTATTATTATTCCAGTGATTCCAACGCAATCGGAAAGCAAGGCGGGCATATGCGGTTTTTTCTATTAACTTCTGATCGGCATTGAACCAAATGGCGTTGATGGATTTAGCGTTACGTTCACTACCCTGGGTGAGCACCATTTTGCGATGGCCTTGCCCAACGATTTTAGATGACAGCACTTTAACGTCACGTGCCATAAACAGGGGTTCCGGGTTCTGATTGCCGAAAGGACTGATCTGTTCTATTTCATCCATCAATTTGGTCGATATGGCATTGAAATCAATTTCAGTATCGATGGTCAGGCTTGGCGTTTGAAAATCGATCTGAGCCAACCGGATGACGGCCCTTTCGAACGCCTGTTGAAAGGCACTTAAATTTTCAGATCTGATGGTCAAGCCGGCTGCCATTGAGTGACCACCAAAATCTTCTAGCAGATGCCGGCAATCCTGTAGCGAACTGTATAGGTCAAGGCCCGGTACGCTGCGGGCAGAGCCTTTGCCAAGGTTACCTTGCAGGGCGATTAACACAACCGGTCGATGATAGATGTCCACAATACGGGAGGCCACAATCCCCAAAACACCCAGGTGCCATCCCGAATTCCAACTGACCAGGCTTTGTGCCTTTAGCGGGTCCGGATATTGTCTCAAATCGGTTAAAATGGCATCCAGAATGGATTGTTCCAGTTGCCGCCGCTGCAAGTTGAATTGATCCAGTGTTTGGGCCAGCTGGTGTGCTTTGGCAGTATTGGTGCTTGTCAGCAGCTGCAGCGCCTGAGACGCATGGTCCATTCGGCCGGCAGCATTCAGGCGTGGAACGAGTCTGAAAGCTACATCTTCTGCATTGATCGGTTGCTGCTTGATACCGGCAACTGACCGCAGTGCGGCAATCCCCGGTCGTGTTGCTGCATTGATCAGTTGCAGTCCTGTTTTTGCAAACATACGATTTTCGGCAATCAGAGGAACCTGGTCGCCGATGGTGCCCAGCGCCACCAGATCGCAAAGGTTTTTAAGATTGGGTTGCGGGCGATTTTCCCAGAAGCCCCGATCGCGCAGGTGTTTTCTGATAGCGATAACCAGGGTAAAAGCAACCCCCACACCGGCCAATGTTTCCATGCCGGCCGAGCAATCGGGACGTTTGGGGTTTAGCACGGCCACGGCCGGTGGTATGTCTTCAGGAATTTCATGATGATCGGTTACGACCACATCGATACCTGCTTTGGCAGCAGCAGCAAGGGCATCGGTGCTGCCGGAACCGCAGTCGGCAGTAATAATCAATCGGATCTGGTTGGGAAGAGCATTATTTTGGATGTGGTGGGGCTTCAGGCTATAGCCTTCTTTGATGCGATGGGGAATATAAACGGAGACATCAGCGTCAGCGGCCTTCAGGAACTCTAAGAGCACTGCCGTGGCACTAATTCCGTCTGCGTCGTAATCACCAAAAATCAGGATTTTTTCTTTATCCACCACAGCGCGGCAAATGCGATTGACAGCCGATTCCATGTCTTTCAGACCAAATGGCGGGCGCATCTGATTGAGTGTTGTGCCCAGAAAATCTGAAGCGTCATCTGCAGATGTCAGGTGACGGTTAATCAAAACCGCTGCGGTGACCGGATGACAGTTCAAACGGTCACTCAATTGCTGCACCTTGACGGCATCCGGTTGCAGTATATCCCATTTTTTCTTCATGGACGGCCCTATAACCTATAAACACCGCTTGAACAACCCCATAATGTGGGCTGCCGCATTCAGGGGTTTTTTATTGCAAATAAGGCATATGTGGTTATTATGGATTTTGAGTCTTTACCTCGTGCCTGATCAATGATGTGTGGGTGATCCACTCATCCAAAAAGTATCAAGGGCTGTTTTATTTGATTCACAACAGGCAATCACTATACGCCGTTACAATCTAGGCATACTTTGCAAACAATACAACAGCATTACAGGGTGGATCGCAGCAAAATCGCTTTTCTGAAGTTTATTTTTGAAGCATACGACGGCATTGCCACAATTGAAACCATCGAACCGCAAGAAGGCATCATATTATTTTACATTGCACCCGGCTGTGAGCAGCAGTTCCAAGATATTCTGCAGGATCTTGCCAAACAGATCTTGATTCGACCGTTGAATGCCTACAGCGCTCTTAAGCTCTGATGAACAGGAGTAAGCCCTTTTCAGATGAACTCAAAACGTCTTTATCTTCACACCATTGGCTGCCAGATGAATGTGTACGATTCAGAGCAAATTGCCATGCAGCTGGCAGCCCTTGGTTATGCGCAAATCGCCACAATGGACAGTGCCGATTTGATTATTGTCAATACCTGTACGGTCAGAGCCAAAGCCGAACAGAAAGCCTTCAGCATGCTGGGACGGCTGGCAAAGATGAAGCGTCATAAAAAACGATTGATTATCGGCGTAGCAGGCTGTGTGGCTCAGCAGGAAGGCCAACGAATTTTGGACCGTATTCCCGCAGTCGATCTGGTGTTTGGGACACAGGCCATATACCGGCTCCCGCACCTGATTCAACAGATCGAGACCCGGCGTTGCCGCATCGTTGATGTTGAAATGGTTGACATGCCGGATATTCCTGAATCCCTTGTTGGATCCTCAAATCCGTCTCTGGTATCCAAATTTGTCACGATTATGAGGGGTTGTGATAACTATTGCGCCTATTGCGTGGTGCCCTTCGTGCGGGGACGAGAAACGAGTCGCAAACCTGAAAGTATCATTCGTGAAATTCGGACCCTGGTAGACAACGGTATCAAAGAAGTCACCCTGTTGGGACAAAATGTCAACAGCTACGGCATAAGTGATAATTTATGCGCCTTTACCGAGCTCTTAGCGATGGTAAACGAGATCAAAGGGCTTTACCGTATTCGGTTTACCACCTCTCATCCAAAGGATTTGGGACCTGATTTGATCCAGGCGTTTGGAGAGATTGACAAGCTGTGTTCTCACATTCATTTGCCCGTACAATCCGGTTCTGACAAGATTTTAAAGCGCATGAATCGCCATTATACCCGCGAGCAGTACCTTGACAAAGTGGCTCAACTACGGGATACTTGTCCACAGATAGCGATTACATCTGATATCATCGTCGGCTTTCCCGGCGAAAACAAGACCGATTTTGAACAAACCTTACAACTCATCAAAACGGTCGAATATGACGGGTTATTTGCTTTTCAATATTCAGATCGGCCCCCTGCGCCTGCGGTTGGATTGTCTGATAAAATTTCGGCACCGATCATCCGTGATAGGCTGCAAGTCATTCTGGCATCTCAGGAAAAGCTGACCCGAAGCAAAAATCAACAATTGGTCGGATCCACCCAATGGGTTTTGACCGATGGATATAGCAAAAAAGAGACGGTCAGGCACCCTGCTGGCAGCGACCATATGATGCAGTGGACCGGCCGAACTACCACAAATAAGATCGTTAATTTCCATGTGGATGACGCTTCGGCTGTCAGCCAAAACTTGACGGGCAAAATGGTTGGCGTCCATATCGATAAGGGCTATACCCACTCGCTGTCCGGCAGAGCGCTAAACCTCAAGCCCTCAACTCGAGGGTCGAAAGGAGTTGAAAACTATGCTGCATAAGGTGAGCATTGCGGGTTTGACTATGGATCCAGCCTCGAACACGCCGATCATCATATTGAAATCAGAAGAAACGGATCAGGCGGTTCCGATATGGATCGGTTTGCTTGAAGCAACTTCAATAGCCTCAGCCCTCCAAAAGATAAAATATGAACGTCCAATGACGCACGATCTATTCAAGAATTTTTCGGATCAGCTGTCCATATCTATATCAAAAATAGAGGTTTGTGACCTAAAGGACAATACGTTTTTCGCCAAAATTTACTTCATTTCAAAAGATGGTAAGTTTGAAATGGATGCGCGCCCGAGCGATGCGATTGCACTGGCGTTGCGATTTGATGCGCCCATTTATGTGGCCGATGAGGTCATGCAAAAATCTAAAATCGGCGACAGCGAGGCTGAGGTCCTGGATACCAGCGAGGAAGGTAAAAAATGGGCTGATTACTTGGAAAGCCTCTCGCCGGAAGATTTTGGAAAATTTAAAGTTTAGTGTTTGATGCTTGAAATACACAGGTGATTCCAATGGGTTGTGTTTAATTTTTGATATGATATCATACTGTTAAACAGATTCAACGCCTCGCCACATCGCAAATGCAACCGCCATGCGCTGCAGTTTTGATGCAGCGCCTCGTTTTTTTCTCGTTTTACCCACCATTTTCAATCCATTAGAAAATTCAAAAAAACAAACGATTTTGTCCATTTTCTGCCAAAAACAAAATTGTTCATAACGTGTTGATAACTTCAAATCTACCTAAAATTTTTATAAAAATTCTTAGTTTTGGTAACCCTCTGCAATTAAATGGCATTACATTTGACTGGAAATATTTTAATTAAATTTCAGATAGATATAAGTTGTTGATAACTCCCTGGGTTCCATTTTGAAAAACAGCCCTAATCCGATTTGACACCAGCGCTAACTTGGCCAAATATAGCATTATGGTTGTGCAAAACTTTTTTTCCTTCCTTGGGATGCAATTGGATGAGGGGCGGCCTTAAATTCGCATCCAAACCAGTTTTTAACAAACACTTTGAGCTCATTACCATTGCTGGAATCCGGACGCAACATATAGAGCCCAGCACTTAAGAAATGGTCTAAACAACTATATATTGTGGTATAAGTAATGGTTGCCACAATATATTGTTGACTCGTGATTTGTTTTGAGCTATAGTTGCCATAACATCAGCTAAAATTTAAACCACCACACCGCTTTTAAGGAAGCTATTATGTGCACCATTTTAGTAATTGATGATGAAAAGGGCATATTAAGCGTGATTCGGGAGGCATTAACACGATTTGGTCATGATGTTGAAACGGCGCTGGACGGAATGGAAGGCATTCAGAAATTTGATGATGGCCGTTACGATATGGTGATTACCGATTTGCGCATGCCGGGTCTGGATGGTAAAGGTGTGGTTGAGCATATTCGTGCCTCCTGTAATAACAGCATACCCATTATCGGTATTTCCGGTACACCGTGGCAGATTCAAGACTCGGGCTTTGATGCAGTCCTTGCCAAGCCGTTTCCGCTACTGGACCTGGTGGAATCAGTCCAAAAGCTGATCTCCATTCCACTGAAAAGGGCCATCAGCGCCTGATACCCCAAGCAAACCGTTAAAAATTAAACAGCCGCTTGATCGTTAGCGATCAGCGGCCTTTTTATGGCACCATCCGAATCATTGATGCAATTATGTTTGTTTTTGCCATCACAAAAATAGGTTCTCATACAATCAGGTTCGCGCGTTGTTCCGTTTAGCCCGTTGAGCCGGTTGGAGCCTGTTAAGCCTTGCCAAAGGTTCCCTGAAAACCGGATTAGACCCGTTTAAAGGCAATGATTTCTGGCCCTTTAACCGGCAAACGGGCTAACCCGCCTGAGGCGGACAAGCCGGCGACGGGCTCAACCAAAGCTATTCGGATGAATATCCGAATAGCTTTTAATGAGTAAATTTTCCATTTTCGTAAATCAAGACTTCTTTGCCGGATTTTAAAATTGCGATTACCTGTTTTTTTTCGGTATTGACAAAATCCCAGTGCAGGGCGGATTCGTTAAAGCCCAATTTGCGTTTTAGCGGCTTTGTCAGTTCGATGGTATTGCCGGAATACGTATTTGAGTACGAAGACCCCAGTGCTATGTGACAGTTACCGAATGTGCCACCGTAGTTTTCATCATAAAGCGTATTGGCCATAAAGCGGTTGATTCGTGAAAAACGTTTATCGGTTAATGAAAACTCACCCAGGCGGCTGGCGCCCTTATCCATTTGCAGTTGCTGCTGCATGAAGTCCTGGCCCTTTTGAGTTCTAATTTTGGTCAGGCGGCCGTTATCAAACTTCAGACGCACCCCACGCACGTAATTGCCGCTGCGATAAGAGGGCTGGTCCGCATAATAGGTGCCATGGGTGCCACGCCAATCTGGCGAGACAAATATTTCAAAGCTGGGAATATTGCGTCCCGATATGCCAACCCAGCGTCGTTTATCTCCCAGTGAAATATGCAAGTCCACATTATCAGAAGTCACCTGCAAAGCGCTTACCGGTAATTGGTTGAGCCAACGCTTGATGGCTTGCGCTTGCTTGTATATGCGCTGCCATTCTTTTTCTGGAGAAGCCGCATTTAAAAAACAGGCTCTGGCAACCTGGCTGCTATACGCTTTTTGACTGATGCGTGCATGTTTCGCCAATTCAGCTGTAGGGAAAATACATAACGTCCAGCTAAATTTTCCCCGGGCCTCTTTGGTATCAAGCACATCACGCAATTTTTTTTTGGAAAGCAGTGCTGTTGCGATTTTTTTGGAATCAATTTTGGCCAGGTGTGTCATTGATTGAGGGGCATAGATTGAAATGCTGCCATCTAAGCGGGAAAACAGTTTTTCTTCACCCGGCGGAATAAACACCAGTTGCTTGTTGTTGGATAGCATGTAAAAGTCGCGCTCCATTGAGGCAGTGGGATTTAGGCGCAGCAGCGGATGCGCCCCGGCCGCGAGCAACTTGGCAAATAAAATTTCGGCCAAGCGTACGGCTGCCAGGTCAAAACGAATGAGCACAAGGTCGTTGCGGGTGATGCGGCGGGATTTGGCGGTTTGCAGGCCCCACAATAAGACATCGGCATAGCGCTCGAGCTGTCTTTCGGTCAGCACGGTCTCCCCCTTCTGTGTTTGTCCTTTGTGTCCATTTTCAGGTACCCGGTATTTGAATGACTTCCACGGGTTAACGGTCAATAGCGCCTGGCTTCTCGCTTCTGGCTGCTGGCAGGAAGCCAGGAATCATTGAGTAGAAGCCAGATGCCGGCTGCCGGCAGTGGTCTGAAGCTATGGTGCCTCTTTTAAAAAAAGGCCGTGATATTCGGCCTCAGAAAGATGTGTTTTAAGCAGGCGGGTCATGAGATTAAAAATTTCGGACAATTCATCCTCAGACAGCCGCTTCACAAGGGTCTTCATTAGCCGATCGTCGGAAAATTTCTGAAGATAATAGACGACGGTGTTTTCGTCTGTTTCCCGATCAGCTCCAAAACCCACCAATCCTTCATAGGTTTCCACAAATTCATGCGAATGACGCGTCATAGGCAACCTGCTCTTTCTGAATGACAAACTGAAAAATAATCTATGCAGTTATCCGAAAAACGCCAGTTGGATACGTCTAGTATTTTCTCACCACGAAGAACACGAAGATCACAAAGGGAAATCACATAAATTTACTTTTATCCTTTCGTGCCCTTCGTGGTTATATATGCCTCGCTTGAGCTTTCTGCATAACCAACATAATTTCTTCTCAATTCATAAAGGAAAAAAAATGCGAGGTCAATCTAACTTCTATGGTGAGGCTGAGGGCAGCATGTGTCAACCGTCATTCGGTTAGAGCAGAAATGCGTTTCATTTCGTCATTTTATTGCTTTGAAGGACGGACGTTTCAGTTGGGAGGGGGTTGATCAAGGACACTGCGAATGGTGGTGGCCAAATCATTTTTGATGACCGGTTTCATGATAAATTTTTGAATACCCATCTCCAGTGCTTTTTCTTCGGTGATGTCTTCGTTAAAACCGGTACACAAAATCACCGGAATGCCGGGTTTGACGTCCAATAATTTTTGGGCCAGCTCATCACCGGTCATGTGCGGCATGGTCATGTCCGTGATCACCAGGTCATAATTTTGAGGCTGTTTCTTAAATTCCTTGAGCGCTTCAACACTGCTGGTTCGAGTGGTGACCTTGTAGCCCATATTTTCAAGCATCTGTCGTTGCATGGAAACAATTTGCTCTTCATCATCGACCAACAGGATGCGTTCGGTTCCTTTTTCCACACCATTGACAGGTTCATATTCGGTTTGAACATCCTCGTCTTCGATCACAGGCAGCAAAACCGTAAAAACGGCCCCTTTTCCCGGCGTGCTGCTGGCGGTGATATCACCGCGGTGGTTTTTAACAATACCATGAATCACCGATAGACCCAGTCCAGTGCCTTTGCCCTGTTCTTTGGTGGTATAGTAGGGTTCAAAAATTCGATCGAGTACTGAAGCATCCATACCGCAACCTTCATCTTTTACCAACAGCTGCACATGTTTGCCGGGCTGCATACCGATCTTTTGAACCGTTTGCTCGTATCCGACATACATCTCTTTGAGGCTAATTTCCAGCTTACCGCCTTTGTCTTGCATCGCTTGATAGGCATTGGTGCATAAATTCATGATTACCTGATGGATCTGGGTGGCATCCCCCATCACCGGGGCGCAGTTTTCATCGATATCATGCACAATTTCTATAGATGCCGGAATCGATGCGCGCAAGAGTTTGAGCGCTTCATTTACAACATGATGAACTTCGACGGGTTTGCGTTCCTGTCCGCTTTGCCGGCTGAATGTTAAAATTTGTTTGACCAGTTCTTTAGCGCGGTTGGCAGCCTTAAGAATCTCTTCAAGGTTGCTGTGAGCCACACTGTCCTCAGTCACTTCGTCCATGGTCAGCTCGGTGTATCCGACAATGGGAAATAAGATGTTGTTAAAATCATGTGCAATACCGCCTGCTAGGGTGCCGATGGCCTGAATCTTGAGCACCTGCTGCAGCTGGCGTTCGTATTTGGCAAGCGTCTGGGTGCGCTCTTCAACCATTTGTTCAAGGACTTCATTTTGATTGCGCAGCAAAGAATAAAATTCAAGGCTTTCGAGGGCATTGGCGGTATTGAGCAAAATGATCGATAACAAGGTCAGAGAAGTGTCCGGAATTTTGTTGTTTTTTTCCGGTAATAGCCCGACATACATCCCCCGTATGCGTGAATATGTGGCGATAACATGCAACACAAATTTTCGGCTATGATCTTTGGAGGATATCAATACACCCCGTTTTTCCCGCATGGCCCAAGCAAAATAGCCCTGCTCGATCATATGATTAACTTCTGTTTGGATATAGGGTTTCAGCTGGTTGTCATTGCATACAGCCAAATTAAAATTTGAACTTTCCTGATCCACCAAATAAAGCGCATTGGCTTCAAAAGGGATCAGGTGGCTGATTCGCTTGTCGGCTTCCTTCAAGATATGATCAGGGCCATAGCCCTTGTTAATATTTTCCTGGAAATCACCCAGTGAAAGGGCCATTTCAAGGGCATTTTGGATAAACCTTCGGTTTTCTTCAAGGTAATCAATGCGGGCCAGAAGTTTATCCGCATCCATTGGTATGGTGGTATCTTGATTCATATTGGCGTTACATGTCCAGCATAGATTCTAAAGCAAAATATTGATGGGTGGCCTGTGTGGTAACCACCTCGAAGCAACTCGGTGACAACTCCAGGCTTTCCCAGGCGGCATGGTCCAGGGGCGGTACAAAACGCTCTCCGCTGGTGCCAATGCCCAATCCGTTGGTTATAATATCCGCCAAATGGACCAGGGTGGCAGGCTGTGGTTGTTGGGCTTCTCTGGGATTATGATGAAAATAAACATTGTTTTCCAGAACCATGGGCAGTTTCCATTGCTGCAGGAGATGCTTGACCAGATGGGTATGGTTGCAGCCCAGATAATCTGATTCCTGTTTATACAGCAGCATTTCCGAAGATCGCGCTCGGCTGAGTACATTACGAGATTCAGTGGGAAAAAAGCTGTAGAGAATCAACCGCCCCAGATCATGCAGCAGCCCTGAGACAAACAATTGTTCTGTCTGAGGCATGTTTTTGTGGGTTGCTAAAATTCGTGAGATGATACCGCACGCCAAACTATGCCTCAGAAAAGAGTACATGCTCAGTATTTCTTTTGGAATTTTATTAAACAAAGAAATCAGGCTGATGCCCAGTGCCAACCCGGAAATTTCCCGTGTACCGATCAATGTCACCGCCAATGAAATTTTATCGATTTTGGATGGGAACCCGTAAAATGGCGAATTGACAATTTTCAATAGCAGGGCAGTTAAACTGGGACTGCGCTGAACCACTTGCGCGATATCTTCTGCCGATGACAAGGGATTGGCAATCACTTCGTTTAACTCGAAAACAATTGACGGTACTTCCGGCAAGGTAATGTTTTTGTTTTTCAGTTTTTGCAGAAAATTACTTCCATTATTTCCTTGCTGGCTGTCGACTTCCGTCAGATCGATCGTATTTTCATCTCCACAAAGATTGTGTTTACTGCGGAACTCAAGCGAAATTCGATAAATTTCTTTGATGGCCGGATGATCTAAATCGACATGGCGAAATAGATTTTTTGTAGTTTCTTCAATTTTTTCAATTCGCTCCGGGCTTGCCGGGTCAGCGAAAGGATTCTTGTCGCCATTGTTGCCCTGAATGTTGACCTCGGTAACGCCCCATATCTTAAAAATTCGAAAATGGGATGACTGGATTTTTTTGTCCTTTTTGAGCAGCAGTCGCCCATTGATGTCGCGGACTTCCTCATCCAGAATCATACCCGGTTTTAGATCATTGATGTGCGTAAGTCCCATTTGATGTTCCCCAACTTCCCATGAACAACCAAAAGCCTTTTAGTGACTTAAAATTATTTATAATGTTTTAATTTTGGCTTATGCCTGCTTCGGAATTGTCCATGTGGTGCTATTTATGATTATCGTCTTACTGGGGCATAAACTTAAGGAAAAATAAGAAAATTCGGACTGTTCGGTATTTTTTGACCTAACGACGCGGGAACAATGCAGATTGTGGCCCAAACACGAAGGCCTAACGGCTCTAATTTCAAAATTTAATAAAATTATCAATAGGTTGGGCCTGATACTATCGGCAAATCAATCAAGCTGCAGAGGTGGTTAGACGTTGGCGCAATTTTACCATCGCCTCAAGGTAATCCTGAATTCCATGTATGAAGATGTCGTTATGGTTGGCGTGGGGAATTTTAAGCAGCGTCTTATCAG
>JAAUYK010044601.1_pt1 | contig 56069 bp, 52 predicted proteins | sample 7278021 | NCBI WGS metagenome assembly JAAUYK01 (sample SAMN14350223, study PRJNA611818) | marine sediment metagenome | isolation source: surface marine sediment (1.8m) | place: French Polynesia: Moorea | collected 2018-08
TCTAGCTTTCGCGCGGGCGCAGATAAGCATGCCAGTAATGTTCGGCTTTTTTGAATCCCCAGACGATCATAAACGTGATCGCCAGATAAAAAATCCCGGCGGCGATAAAGGATTCAAACGGCACAAAATTGCGGGCGTTGACAACTTTGGCTGCACCGAACAGGTCGACAATGGTGATCAGCCCCGCTAAAGAGCTGCCGTGCAGCATAAAGATGACTTCGTTGCCGTAAGCAGGCAGGGCGCGTCTGAAGGTGCTGGGCAGTATAATGCGGCGATAAATCTGGGCATTGGACATGCCCACCGACTTGGCCGCTTCGACTTCGCCATAAGGGGTTTGCTCGATTCTGCCGCGCAGGATCTCGCCGGTATAGCCGGCGGTATTGAGGGCAAAGGCCACCAGGGCGCAGGCCCAGGCATGCTGGAAGATGACCCACAAGAAACTTTCGCGCACCGCTTCAAACTGCCCCATGCCGTGGTAAATCATAAACATCTGGACCAGCAGCGGCGTGCCCCGGAAAAAATAAATATAAGCCTTGGGCAGTGCGGCCACCCATTTGCGTTTTGATGCCGCCAGCAAGGCAATGGGTATCGCCAGAACCAACCCCAGTATCAGCGAGGCAACAACCAAAACGATGGTGGTTTGCAACCCTTGAAGATACAGCGGCAGATTATCTATGATGACCTGAAAATCCATAGAATGTTGATCCGTATTTATGATTAAAAGAAAAAATATTCATGAAAAATGCAGGTTAAGCTTTGCGCACCCCAACACTGTACTTTTTATCCAGCCATCGCATGCCCACATCGGAAAAACCGGTAATGACCAGAAACAAAAAAGCCACTACGCAATAAAATGTAAATGGTTTGCGAGTCGAGCCGCCGGCCAGGCCGGCGTTGTAAACCATATCCTGCAAACCGATCACCGAAACCAGTGCGGTGGTCTTGACCATCACCAGCCAGTTATTGCCGATTCCCGGCAGGGCATGCCTGACCATGGCCGGCAAGGTAATTCGGAAAAAAACCTGCCATGGCGTCATACCAAAGGCGTATCCGGCCTCGATTTCTCCGCGGGCTACGGCCAGTATCCCCCCCCGGAAGGACTCCGCGAAATAGGCACCAAAAATAAAACCGATGGTGAGGACACCGGCGATAAAAGGATCCACATCGATATAATCCCACCCCAGTTTTTCACCGAAATTGTTGACCAGAATCTGGCCACCGAAAAAGATAAGGGTCATCAGGACCAGATCGGGTATGCCCCTGATGATGGTGGTGTAGGTGCCCGCGATCGCTTTGGCAATGCGGGATTTGGAAAGCTTGGCCACCGCACCGATCAATCCCAGCAAAATAGCAATAAACAGGGATAATAAGGCCACTTCGACGGTCAGCAGCATTCCTTTCAGAATCAGCGGAAAATAGGCAACAACCTGAGACATACAGCTTTCCTGTAATTAGGATGAATAAGCGAATTCGGTTAGGGTTCTATCATCAAAACCGCTATTGCGGTGCTGAAGTGTCGAAGGTAAACCACTCGATGGCCAGTTTTTTAACGGTTCCGTCACGCAGCGCTGCGTCAATGGCCTTTGAAAACATATCGGCCAGGTCCTGATTCTTTTTACGGACGGCCACGCCAATGCCACTGCCAAAAGGCCCGCCGGTCATCTGGGGGCCGACGATCGTATACTCCTTGCCCTGATCGGATTTGAGCAGCGGCACCCAGTAGGCCATACCCCCTATCAGCGCGTCCAGGCGACCCTGGTAAAGCTCCAGGTCAACGGTGTGCTGGAAATCATAAATGCGAATTTCAGCATGCTCGCCCAGATACGCATCGGCAAATTTTTGATTGATGGTGGCCACCTGGACCCCGATGATTTTGCCCTTAAATGCATTAATAAGGGCGTCCAGCGCGGACTGCTCTGCGGGGCTGATATCATCCAGCGTCAAATGCTCAAGCTCGGATTGGAAGCTGGCAACGGGGTTGTCTTTGCGCACCACAAAAATATTGGGTGTATCGGCATAGCTGCGCGAGAATGTGACCAATTTTTTACGCGGCTCGGTAATCGACATGGCCGCAATAATGGCGTCATATTTCCCCTTATTCAGCCCCTCGATGATACTGCGCCATTTCTGGGTAACGATTTCACACTCTACATTCATGCGCCCGCACAGATCTTTGATCAGCTCGATTTCAAATCCGACCAGTTTGCCGGATTCGTCAAAATAATTCCAGGGGGGATAGGCGCCTTCGGTTGCAATTTTGATTTGCTTCCAATCAGCGACAACAGCCGGGGCCGCCAGTAATATGGAAATCAGCACGGCCATCAACAAAGCGCATAGTTTGCGCATCTGTCTTGGGGTGCTGTCTATTGGGTATGTACTCCTCTGTGCAGGTGCCATTTTTCCAGAGATAAGGTTTTAAGATTTAACAAAAGTACCGGTCTAGTCAAAAGCACCGACTAAAAATTCCCGAAAGCGATCCGACTTGGGATGTTCGAAAACCTGCTTGGGGGGTCCATTTTCCTCGACCAGGCCCGAATCTAAAAAGATGACCCGGCTGGAAACATTACGCGCAAATCCCATTTCATGTGTGACCACCAGCATGGTGCGCCCTTCTTCGGCTAAATCCTGCATCACTTTAAGCACTTCACCCACCAGCTCCGGATCAAGGGCGGAGGTCGGCTCATCAAAGAGCAGCATGTCCGGTTCCATGGCCAGGGCCCGCGCGATGGCCGCGCGCTGCATCTGGCCGCCCGATAGATGGGCAGGGTAATAGTTGCGATGTTCATACAGACCGACACGCTGCAATAGTTTTTCAGCCCTTTCGTTCGCTTCGGCCTTGGAAACTTTGAGCACATTTACCGGGGCTTCCATCACGTTTTGGATAACGGTCATGTGGGCCCACAAATTGAATTGCTGGAAGACCATGGCCAGTTTGGAGCGGATGCGCTCCACCTGTTTGCGGTCCGCCGCCTTACGCTCTCCCGAGCGCAGCTCCTGCATTTTAATGAGCTCGCCTTTGACGTAGACCTTGCCGGATGTGGGGGTTTCCAGCAGATTAATGCAGCGCAGCAGCGTGCTTTTGCCGGAACCGCTGCTGCCCAAAATGGATATGACGTCTTGCTCGTAGGCCTCTATGGATATGCCCCTTAAGACTTTGATGGTGCCGAAGCTTTTATGGATATCTTCGACTTTGAGCGCGGGATTTGCCATTCTATTCATATCCTTTCCGCCGGCAATATCTTGACTCATACAGCCGGCAGGCTTTGTTGCGGATAGTTATCTCTGAATATAGCATCCGCCTGCTTTTGGCGGGGCACAAAGGGAAATTTCGAGGCAGGTTTTCACAAAGAACGCGCCTCAGAAAATCTTCCCAATACCGAGGTGCAGTTTTCTTTTAAAAATCTTTATAAAATATATAAATTAAATGCAAGTCATATTATGGCTTTTCTTTATAGTATTTTGTTGATTGGCGGCATTCGAAACGACCATTCGCCCGGCAAGACCAGCAGCGATTGCTGTAAGCCCCCAAAAAAAAAGCATTCCACCGTATCCGGATGGAATGCTTCTATCGTTTGGTCCAGCAAAAGTCTTCTTCGACGAATATAAACCGAACTGCCTCACCGTTCAGGGAGCCTGTTATGATCCCTGCAACGGATAAGGTGGGGCAGAGTTAATCACTCTAGAATTTCAAGGATGACGCGTTTTTTAGCCTTGCCCGAAGCGGCGTTTAATACCGTTCGAATCGCCTGGGCGGTTCTGCCATGTTTGCCGATTATCTTGCCCATGTCTTCTTTGGCGACTTTAAGCTCCAATATCAACGCTTGTCCACCTTCTACTTCAGTGACCGTTACCTGTTCCGGGTTGTCAACAAGTGCGCGCGCAATTTCGCTGATCAATTCTTTCATGGCTCCAGGTCCTTTATTAGCGGTTACTTTTTAGCTATCCAGAGCGTTGCTGACGTTTTTTTGGGGTTTTATCGTCCGTTGAAGACAAATCCAGCATACCGGAAGTCAGACTATAAGTCAAAACCCTAATAAAAAAATGAATGATTATTTTTTTTTGAGCGCCGCACATCAATTTGTCATGCTTGCAACGATATGGACTGTGCTTGTTGGGGGTTTAGGGAGTTGAAATTCGAACTTCATGCCGTGTTGAGTTGACAACAGCTTTATTTGACAGTCGATTGGGCTGAGTTTCGTCTGAGTTAAAAAATCAGAAGGGCGGCTCGTTAGAGTCGCCCGTTAAGGAGGAGAACAGATGAGGTCTGTAGGCTGCAGAAGCGACACCTGTTCCACAGATAAAATATAAGACCGGCCATCAAGTTGTCAATCATGCGGTTTTGGTTTTCTCAGTGTCGATCGGAAAGCAGCTTCTCCGGCGGCCGGCTTTGGCTTGTTGCGGCAAGATCACGTCTGCCAACAAGAGACCGCAAATCTTCAACAACCCCATAAAAGCAAGGCACTAAAACCAGTGTGATTAGGGTGGCGAAAACAATCCCAAAGCCCAGCGAAATCGCCATGGGGATTAAAAACCGGGCCTGGCGGGATGTTTCAAAAATCATCGGTGTCAGGCCGCCAAAAGTGGTTAACGTGGTGAGCATAATGGGCCGAAAACGTTGGATGGCAGAAGCGTGCACCGCTTCGGGTCCCCGCATGCCGTCTTGCCGGTTGCGGTTGGCATAATTAATGAGCACCAGCGAGTCATTGATCACCACACCGGAAAGGGCCACAACACCAAACATGCTCATGATGCTCAAGCTGTACCCCATGATCAGATGCCCGATCACGGCGCCCACAATCCCAAAGGGAATGGACAGCATGATGATAACGGGTTGGATAAAGCTGTTGAAAGGTAACGCCAGCATGGCATAGATGACCACCAGGGCCATCATCAAGCCGATCATCAGGCTGCGCATGCTTTCGCGCCGGTCGGCCTGTCGACCCTCAAAGCTGTATGTCAGACCGGAAAATTTATTTTGCAGAGCCGGCAAAGAGTCGGCCTTTAAAGACTGCAGCACCTGATCGGCTTTACTGCGCGGCCTGACATCCGCGGCCACCGTCACCACCCGTCGGCCGTTTCGGCGATCGATGGTGGTATACGCCCGGCCGCGTTTTAATGTTACGGCCTCATTTAAAGGCACCTCGGTGCCGGAAGGCGTTCGCAGGACCATTTGCTCAAGGTTGTATTCTGAGACGCGTTCATTTTTGGGCAGCCGCACCATGACCTTTACTTCATTGCGCCCCCTTTGCTGGCGCAATGCCTCGGCGCCATAAAAGGCGTGGCGAACCTGTCGGGCCACTTCCCGCGAGCGCAGGCCTATACTGCGGCCCTCCGGTTTGATCTGAAAATCGATCTGCTGCTTGCCCGGAGAGAAGCCATCGTCAATGTCGGTGACGCTCGGAAAAAAACCCAGGGCAGCGGCCAGCTCCGCGCTGGCCTTTTCTAAAACATCGATCCGGCGATGACTCAATTCGACGGAAATGGCTGCACCGCGGCCCGGTCCGCCGGCATCGGATTCGAATTTGAGAGATTCCAATCCGGCAAGTCTGCCGACGCGTTCGCGCCACAACTCGGTCAGTCTGGCGGTTGAGATCGGGCGGTCGTCCGGCGGGGTCAGGTAAACGCGCACCGTGGCAAGGTTGCCGTTAATGACCGCAAAAATACCGCGCACCAGCTGATCACCGCCGTTTTCCTGCGCTACCTGCTGGGCAGCTTCTACCAGGATCTGCTTCACGCGTTCGGTTTTCTGCACAGCAGTTCCAAAGGGCACCTTGGCGGTTGCCAGTGAAAAATCAGATTCCACCTTGGGAAACAGCTCAAATCCCATCCGGCCGCTTTTAACAAAAGCGACGGTGATGACCAGCACCGCAACGCCGATGGACAGCGTCAGATAGCGGTTGCGCAGGGCCGTCTCGAGAAACGGCCCGTAGCGCGTGCGAACAAGGCGACTGAAAAATTCGCTAAAGCGCGCTTGTTGTATCATCAGCCAGCCAACAGGCCCGCCCGGATTCGGGCGCCGCCGGTGGCCGATATGCGCCGGCAGGATGAACAGACTTTCGATAAGCGACACGGTAAAAACACTGACGACCACAAAGGGAATATGGATAAAGATTTTGCCCATTATACCGGAGACAAAAAACATGGGTGTAAAGGCGACCATGTTGGTCAGCACGCTGAAGGTAATGGGCATTGCAATTTCTCGGGCGCCGCGCACCGCCGCTTCAAACCAGGCCAACCCGCTCTGGCGATAATGATAGATGATTTCTCCGACCACAATGGCATCATCGACCACGATTCCCAGGGTAACGATAAAGGCAAACATGGAGACGATGTTAATCGACGAGCCTACATGCGGTAAAAATAGAAATGATCCCAGAATTGAAATCGGTATACCAAGACTGACCCAAAAAGCCAGACGGGCTTCTAAAAAAATCGCCAGCAAAATAAATACCAGTCCCAGCCCAAGATAGCCATTGCGCAGCATGAGGTTCATGCGCTGGCGATAAATTTCGGATCGATCGTTGCGGGCCTCCAGTTCCAGGCCGGGAGGTAGAATTTGATCGATGGTTTCCATTTGCCGGCGGACAGCGTCAGAGACTGATATCGGTGTTTGATCGCCGACGCGAAAGGCCTCAATCTTAACTGCCGGTTGTCCGTTATAGGTGGCAAAATTGTCGGTTTCTTCAAATCCGTCTTTGATGGTGGCAATATCTTCCAGCAGCACCTGGGTGCCGTCGTTGGCGGTGATAATCGGAATTTTGCCAAATTCTTGGCCGTAATCCCGCCGTTCTACGACGCGTACCAGAACGTCACCGCTTTCGGCTTTGATGGATCCGGCGGGCAATTCCACCGATGCGCGGCGAATTCTGTTGGCGACCTCTTCCAGGGTCAGGTTATACGACCGCAGGTTTGATTGGGAAATTTCAATGCTGATTTCATATTTGCGTACCCCTTCCATCTCCACCTGGGTAATGTCCGGATCCTGCAAAAGTCGATCGCGGATATCTTCGGCCACCTCGCGCAGAATCCATTCATCTTGATCGCCATAAAGCGCCAGCGACACCACCGGGCGGCGGCGCTCTGCGATAATGACCTGGGCTTCTTCGGCTTCTTCCGGAAACGAGGTGATGCGGTCTACTTCGTTTTTGATGTCCTGCGCCAGTCGCTCAATGTTTTCACCTTCGATAATCTCCACATTGACGGTGCCGATGCCTTCCTGAGCTTTAGCGCTAAACTCCTTAACGCCCTCCAGTCCTTCAACTCTTTCCTCTATCGCCAGAATGATGCCGCGTTCGACCTCCTCCGGACTGGCACCGGGGTAAGCAACGCTTATCCGGACGATATCGAGTTCAAAATCAGGAAAAACTTCTTTTTTGATCTGGAGGGCCCAGAAGAGCCCGCCAACCAAAAAGATGGCCATCAGCAGATTGGCGGCCACAGAATGGCCGGCCATCCAGGCAATGGGGCCGCGATAGATATTTTTTTGTGAATTATCTTTCATTTGTTTCAGTGCCTGAATGTAACTTTTAGGTTAAAGCAAGATCCAGGTTTGTCATTTGTTTGCGGTCTAAGGCGGGTGCGCGGCTTATTGGGCGATCTGTATGGCCATCCCCTCAACCGGAGTGGGCAGCTCTGAAATGATCAGACGGTCACCCGGCTCGAGGCCGTCTTTGAACAAAACCGTTTCGGCATCACGCCACAGAACATCCACTTCACGGATTTTAAGGGTGTTTTCGCTCGAGGCCACCCAGATGCGTGTGTCTTCACGCAGCGCGGCACGCGGAATGCGGTACACATTATCTAGCCGCCGGCCATCAATCTCAAGGCGCACATACTCACCGATTAAAAGCGGCAGCTGTTTTTTTGCCTTCGGGCTAAGGCCTAAAGGGTCTTTGACTTCGATGAGCACCCTTGCCATGCGGCCTTCTTGTTCCAGATCACCCAGCAACTTGATGACTGTGCCTTGATGTTCAAAATCATTGCGGTGAAAAATGCGGACGATGGAGCCGGTTTCGCTGGCTTGACGTGGAATCATTATCCAGTTGAGACGATCAACCGGGATGGAGGCCTGAACCCAATAAATATCGGTGCCTACCAGCTCGGCAAGCTGTTCCTGGCTGGATACCTGAGATCCGAGATCGACAAATTTATTGCGCACGATAGCATTAAAGGGCGCCTTAATCCGCGTCCTTTCCAGATCGAGTCTGGCCTTTCTCAGATCGGCCTGTTCACCGGCCAGTTTGGCGCGGGCAGCCTCCAATTGCGGCTCTTTGGCCACCAATGCCGGAATTTTAGCATCTTCAGGATTGTTTTTATATAACAGACGCCATTCCTCTATAGCTGCAGCGGCTTCTTCTTGGGCGACCTTTAAAAGGCTTTCAGAATCCTTTACCTGGGCCTGGGCCAGGGTGACCGCCAATTCATAATCAAGCGGATCGATGCGCAACACCTCTGACCCCTTTTCTAAAAAGCCACCGACAGCAAACTGCGGGTGAAGTGCCACGATTTCCCCGGAGACACGCGATTCGAGAACGATCTCTCTGGCCGGCACCACGGTTCCCATTGCCTGAACGGCAACATTGTGAACGCCGGGTGTTATCCGGGCCACTTCAACCAAAGGGGCGATTTTGGCAGGCGGCCGCCGGCGCGCCTTGGGCGCTGTCTTGGTAATATAGGCGGCACCGATGATGCCGGCCACAATCACCGCCAATGACAGCCCAATATTGATGATCAGGCGTCGCCGGCTGCGGGACCGACCGGTTCGGGTCGTCTCCTTCGCTGTTTTGATTTGTTCGTCCATAACTACAATAATTTAAGCCTTAAAGCACAAATGGCAATCTTTTCCGACCGAACCCATTATAAAGATTGATCTGATTGAAGTAAAGTAATTCGTCCAAACGAATTGAAATGTGTGCTCAAATATATTAAAAGCCTGCATACAAGATGCCGTTTACTTTCGGTAAGACGTGGTGCGCATTATGCAAGTTTACAGTCATCTGTCAAAATAAACGCGGTTTTCTGAAATAAAAGGATTGCCCATGCGAAATTTTAAATCCATACCGATGATTTTGTTTGTCCTTCTAGTATCATCGTCGATTGCCTTTGCCGCCGGCCCCGCAGAAAAAGCGGAAGGCTTTAGCGGTCGCATCTCAGCAGGTGCTGGATATATTACCAGCACCGATCAGCTTAAAACAAGTGATGAAAACAACCGTATAGATTCTTTAAGCGGCGATGCCGATTGGTACGATTCATTTCTGCCGCTGGTGTTGTTTAACTTGCAATATACCTTCGCCGAAAGCGGCCGACAGATCTATTTTGGAACCCCGCCGGAACTCAGCGGGCCGCCCGGGCTGTCGCTGGGTTTTGTGCAGCCCTTTTCAGACGGCAGCCGCCTGGACATATCTGTTTTTGCCCGCTTATTTTCAGAAGTCTGGCGGGATCCTTACCTGACAGACGTCAACCGTAAGGAAACCCGCGAGCACAATTACGGCACGCGCGTCGCTTACGAGAAAATTCTGGGCAGCGGCTTTAACCTTTCCTATGCATTTTCCCGGACGGACGTTAATGTCGATGATATCGGGGATCGCTTCAATGATCTGGAGCGCGACGGCTACGCTCACAAAGCTGAAGTTGAATATGACTTCCGCCTGGGGCAAACCATCACGTTGACACCGGGCTTTGAGCTGACTGTCGCTGACATCGACGGCGAGGCCAATGCCTACAACGGTTACCAATTCGGGTTGGGCTTTCGCAAATTTTCAAAAACCTATCAGCTTATGTTAAAAGGTAGTGTTGGCTGGGATGACTACGATGAGCGGCACCCGGTTTTCAGCAAAACCCGCAATGATACCAATTATTCTGTGTTCGGGATGTTCACACGCTCTGATCTGTTCGGGGTCGACGCTCTTTTCGCCACCATAATGGCCGGCTACCGGTACCGGGACTCCAACATCGGCTTTTTGAATGCCCAAACCTTTTTGAGCGGCGCGATGGTTGGAATCGAGTTTTAGGACCATCGGCTCTGATTTCATATTGCTGTCGGTTGCAGTTCCTTTTGAAAACTGATAGTCGAGCTAAAAGATAACCCTCTCACCTTTTACTTCATAGCGGAGTTTATCATGAAAGAGTCTTTGAAGAAGGGTCTGGCGTTCAAATTTCAATTCCTGGTCCCGGAAGACAAAACGGTCCCCTATTTGTATCCCGAAGCCCCGGAATTGCAGCAGATGCCAAAAGTTTTGGCCACCGGTTTCATGGTGGGTCTGTTCGAGTGGGCGTGTATTCAGGCGATTAACCCCCACCTCGACTGGCCCGACGAGCAAACTGTGGGCATCGGGTTAAACCTGAATCACCTGGCGGCCACACCACCGGGTCTGACGGTTACCGTATCGGTAAAGCTGAAGGAAATCGACGGCCGCAGATTGGTCTTTTCGATTGTCGCCGATGACGGCATTGACAAGATTTCCGAAGGAACCCACGAGCGCTTTGTCATCGATGCCGCAAAATTCAATAAAAAGGTTGCCGAAAAAGGCAAAAAGGCGGGCATCTAAAACCCGGCGCATGTCTATGACAGAGGTTGCGTTCTTTTATAGGCAAAAGGAAACAGGCCTTCCTCACTCAATTTTTCTATTTTTTGAATCGAGTCTTCCAGGTGCTGAATCATTATGGCCTTGGCCTTGCGGGCATTCTGTTCTTCAATGGCCTGAACCAGTTGCTCGTGTTGCGAGACCACCAGGTCGAACCAGTCGTCTATCGTCATGAAGACAACGTTGCTGAGATTGGTGTTTCTTTCAATCAGCGATGCCAGACCTTCGTTGACACGCTCCATGACTTTGTTATGCGTGGCGGAAATATACAGATTGTGAAGCATGATCTCCCAGTATGAGCGCTCCTCTTTTTTATCCTTTGATTCACTGTTACCGGACTTTAGCTTTTCGATACAGGCTCTCATTTTCATCAAATCTTCATCCGTACGACGGTGGGCAGCCAATTCCGCTGCTGATACGCTCAAAATCCAGCGCATTTCCATAACCTGCGGCAAAAGATCCTCGAGCCAGAAAGGCATAAACTGCATGCTATCGGTGAAATCGCTCAGAAAGGGTGTTAGCACGAATATGCCCTGGCGTTCAACCGATTCAAGAACCCCCCAGGCTTCCAGGGTGATAATGGCTTCACGCAGCAGTGAGCGGCTGACGCCCAACATTTCCGCGAGATCACGCTCGGCCGGTAGCTTGCTGCCTTTGGTGTACATCTTGGTTTTGATGAGCTCTTTCAGTTTGGCGATAACGTCGTCTCTTTTCTTTTTCAACGATTATTCCTCAGCATTTTATTTTTGGTCAACCAGTGGTTTGAAATACCCTCATTAGCGGGCCTAACAAAATCACCGCATCATTTACAGTTGAGAAACTGGATGATTTGGCCGTTATGATATAAAAGGTCTTTATTTTAATATCTTAATCACATTTTCAATGTCAAGCTGATCAAAATGCTCAAATTTAAGATTGACAAAACAGATGTGATTGAGTAGATTTTTTTGGTAGGACCACCGGTAGACCAGGATGGCTGTTTTTAACCGCCAGAAACGTCATTGCTGTGCATTAGCGGTTGAACCGGCGATCATAATAGACCATCAGGGAGGGTTTAGTATATGTCGGACAAAATAAAAGCAGCCCAGAACAATCCGCAATTGACCAGCGAGCGGGTTGCGCGTTTGCGCGCACGGCTGGTCGAAGTGCGCCCGCAGGTTTTTGCCGAGAGGGCGCTACTGGTGACCGAAGCGTATCAAAATGCCGCAAACGACCCACCGGCAATTTGCCGCGCCAAAGCCCTGGATCGAATCCTGCAAAAAAGCGCCATCAGCATAAAGGCCGATGAATTGATTGTGGGTTGCAAGGTCCCCCTGGCAAAAGGATCTCCAGTTTATCCTGAATTCAACGTCAAATGGCTTGAAGATGAGCTGGACACCCTGGCGGATAGGGAAGAAACATCTTTTGAGATTGATGCTGATACCAAGACGGCTTTAGAACAGCGGGTTATCCCCTATTGGAAAGGGCGGACCGTTTATGACCGCATTTTAGAGCAAGCGCCCGAGAAAGCATTGGCGGCCGGAAAGGAGGGTCTTTTATTTCATTATTACATCGACCGCAGCATCGGCCATATCTCGGTCAATTATGAAAAAGTACTCCAACTGGGGTTTTGCGGAATCAAGGCTGAAATTGCCGCCCAGCAGGCGCAGTTGGCTGAAACCCAGGATGATTTTCCACAAAAAAGCGCCTTTTATCAGACCCTGATAATGGTCGCCGATGCAGCGATCGCTTTTTCGCATCGATATGCAGAGCTGGCTTCCGATCTGGCAGCCGACTGCGAAGATCCGGTTCGCTGCAGGGAGCTGGAGAACATTGCCCTCATATGCCGGCGCGTGCCGGAACACAGAGCTAAAACCTTGCACGAGGCACTGCAGTCATTCTGGTTTGTGCATCTCATCTTGAATCTTGAAAGCAATTCTTACGCTATTTCTCCCGGCCGCTTTTGCCAGTATGTCTACCCGTTTTATCAGGCTGACCTTGAAAGCGGGAAGATCGATGAGGCCGGCGCGCAGGAATTGATCAATTGCCTGTGGATCAAATTTAACGAAATGACGGTGGCCAAAGCCGGTGCTTCGGCTAAAGCCAGCAACACCTATGTTGATTTTCAAAACTTGAATATCGGCGGACTCGGGGCTGATGGCAGTGACGGCACCAATGACATCTCTTATTTTTGTCTTAATGCCCTTGATGCCCTGGCGCTCCCCCAGCCCCAGTTATCATGCCTGGTCAGTTCTAAGACCGATAAGGATTTCCTGATGCGGGCCTGTGAGGTCGTGCGCAACGGGACCGGCATGCCCGCCATGTTCAATGATGATGTCAAAGTCATCAGTTTGTTATCCAGCGGCAAATCACTGATAGATGCCCGCAATGGCGGTGTTAACGGGTGTGTCGAGGTCAATGCCCAGGGCTGTGACAACATGGCCTCCACAGGATATGTGAATCTACCCAAATGCCTCGAGCTGGCGCTTAACGACGGCATCAGCATGACCAGTGGCAAACAGCTGGGACCGCGGACGGGTAAAATCACCGATTTTAACGCCTTTGAAGATGTATGGCAGGCCTTTGCCCAACAGCTTAAGGCGGCCGTGGCCCTGAAGGTCTCCTATGATACGGCTGCCCTGGAAGCCTTTTCCAAACACTGCCCCGTCGTGTTTACATCCCTGGTGATGGATGATTGCATTGAAAAGGGAAAAGATTTTCATCAGGGCGGCGCCCGCTACAATGCGCCCATGATGTGCGGCGTGGGGCTGGGTACCCTGACAGACTCGCTGGCGGCGATCCGGCAATTTTGTTTTTTGACCGGACAATACACTCTTGTGCAGATTCACGCAGCGCTGTTAGACAATTTTTCGTTACAGCCGCTTTTGCAGAAACAGCTGTGGAAAAACGGGCCCAAATTCGGTAACAACGATGAACACGTCGACCGGTTGGCAGTCGATACCGTGAACCTGTTCAGTGACATCCTCGGCGGTCACCTGAACGTCTACGGCGAAGCGTATCGGGCCAACATGATCCCCACGACAACCCACATTCCCATGGGACATTCCACGGCGGCGACTCCCGACGGCCGTTTTTCCGGTGCGCCCCTGTCTGAAGGCGTGTCTCCCGTCCAGGGGCAGGATATGTCCGGGCCCACCGGCGTGATTCTATCCTTGGCCAAGGTTGACCATGCCCGCACGGCGGGCACCCTGCTGAACATGAAATTTACACCGCAAATTTTAGCCGGCCGGGAGCAATTGGAGAAATTTTCCGAACTGATACGGACCTATTTTGCCCTCGGCGGCTACCACATGCAGTTCAACGTGGTCTCAAAAGAAACCCTGCTGGCTGCTCAGAAAGATCCCCGCTCGTATCGTTCCCTGATTGTAAGAGTCGCCGGCTACAGTGATTATTTTGTGTCGCTGAGTAAAGATTTGCAGGATGAAATCATCATGCGTACCGCCCACGGGGTCGATTGATGCCGCAAACCGATACAGCCCTGATATTTGATATCAAGCACTATGCCATCCATGACGGACCGGGTATCCGGACCACCGTTTTCATGAAAGGCTGCCCCTTAAGATGCCGCTGGTGTGCCAATCCCGAATCACAGCATGCCCACCCGGAAGTGCTGTTCAACCGGGATCACTGCACCCTGTGCCGTGAATGCGAGCAGGCCTGCCCGAATGCAGCCGTTGAATTTGAGTCTGACCGACGCCGGTACCATCCACAGCGTTGCACCGGATGCGGCCTCTGTGCCCGGGTTTGTCTGTCCGATGCGGTCGAGCTGTGCGGTTATACGATTGATGTCAAAACGCTCTGGCAGCAGATCAAAGCGGATCGGGCCTTCTGGGACCGCTCCGGCGGCGGCGTCACCCTCTCCGGCGGTGAACCTCTGCTCCAACGGGAGTTTGCCAGCGTGTTCCTCTCCCATTGCCAGATCCGTCGGGTCCATACGGCGATTGAAACCTGCGGCCATGCGCCTGAAGCGCATTTCGATGCCCTGCTTTCCCATGTGGACCTGGTCATCTTTGATTTTAAAGTGGAAGACACTGCTGCACATAAGCGTTACACGGCCGTATCGAACCATCGAATCAAAAACAATTTATTAAAGCTGTTAAAAAGCAACAAAGATGTTCTGGTGCGCTTGCCGCTGATACCCGGTTACAATGATTCTCCGGGGATGATCAGAAAAACCGGTGAGTTTTTGGCTAAAACCCGCGCAGGGCTCCCGGTTGAAGTTTTGCCCTATCACCGACTGGGAGCAAATAAATATGCGCATCTGGGGCGGCCCTATGCGCTATCGGAAGTTAAAACGCCCGACGACTTTCAACTGAAAGCGGTGGCCGATTCTCTGAGCGGATTTGATCTGGATCTCAAGCTGGTTCACGGCCATCAAACCGAAAATCGGATTTAACACAGCGCCTTAACATTTTCATACCGGGGGTACAAATGGCTTTAAAGGAAAAGACAGCCCTGGTGACCGGTGCCAGGGTCGGTATCGGCAGGGCCATTGCCGTGCATCTGGCCGAGCAGGGGGCCAACATCATCGCCTGCTCACGGACGCTTTCGCCGGCTGACACCGTTATTGCAGAGTGCACCTCCAAAGGGTCAAAGGCCCTGGCGGTAGCAGCCAATGTCGCTGTGCTGCAGGATTGCGCGCAGGTGGTAAAGAAAGGGATCGATCATTTCGGGCGGATTGACATCCTGGTCAATAATGCCGGCATATATCCATCGGCACCCTTGCTGGAAATTGACGAGCAAACCTGGGACCGGGTTTTCGCCGTCAATCTCAAGGGGACTCTGTTTGCCGCCCAGAGCGTCGCCAAATTGGCAATGGTTCCCCAAAAAAGCGGCAGAATTATCAATATCAGCTCCTGTGATGGCCGACGGCCGACAGCCGGAATCGCCCATTATGCTGCATCCAAGGCCGGTGTTATCAGCCTGACCAAATCGTTGGCGCTGGAGCTGGCGCCCCATAACATTACTGCCAATGCGGTGGCGCCGGGCTGGGTGGAAACCGAAGCCATACTGAAGTCCGATCGCTGGAAAACGGCTGTTAAGGAAATTCCGCTGGGCCGGCTTGCCCGACCGGAAGAGATTGCCGGGATCGTCGCCTTTCTGGCAGACGACAGTGCCGGGTATATTACCGGCGCGACGTTTGATATCAACGGCGGCCTCATTATGGATTAGAAAAGCATCAAACCTGTTAGAAGTTATCTCAAAAATAGTAGATCACGCCCAAGGGTCCGCCTCCGGCGGATTAGATGCATTTTTGAGATAACTTCAAATTGATTTTACGAAAAGAAGGGCCAGCATGAAGTACATCTCCTTTGCAGCGCTCGCCGATAAAGCGGCGGAATTAAATCAGGCCGGCCAAAAATGGCATTTTCACATGATCGGCCCCGCCTGCATATTCAGTCGGCGAAAGAACGAATATGAAATCATCATCGAAATTGAATTGACGGGTGAAGAATTCGCGTGCAGTTTTTCCGAAAAACCCATGCCGGAAACGCGCCAGATGGCCGAACTGTGCTATGGACCCGGCTTTTTAAACAATAAAGAGAACCCTGATGATACGATTACAGCTGATCAGAAGGCGGATAAAAACGAAGCCTTCGGCAAGATAATGGATCGCGCCCGGGCCTGTTGCGCAGCCGGTACAGCCTGGCACAACCATCATCTTTTCCCCGATTGTATTTTCAATCCTCAAAGGGGAAAGCACAGCATCGTTTTTGAAGATGAAAACAATGGAGAGGCGCTGTATGCCTACTATGACCATGATCCGGTAAAAGACCTGGCCGAACTGGAAGCGCTTTTTTTCGCTAACCGATGACCCTATCAGAACAGCTCCGGGGGAGGAGAAATAGCATCATTGATGCCTGCCGGCCGTCCCCATTGCACTGAATGCGCGAACCAATTCCGGTGGGTTTTTGAAAACAGCCTGTGCCCCGGAGCGCTCTAATTCATCTCTGGTTCCATATCCCCACAGAACGCCAAAACCACTGACACCATTTTCTTTTGCACCAATCATATCATGCTCACGATCACCGATCATCACCGCCTCAGCAGGTGAAAGCAATTCTGTTTGCAGGATGTGGGCTATTAGACTTGTCTTGTCGCCCCGGGTTCCGTCAAGTTCACTGCCATAGATACACTTGAAGTAGTGCTGCAGTGCAAAGTGCGCGATAATTCGCTGCGCATAAATGGTCGGTTTGGATGTTGCCACATAAAGTGTATGGCCATAGTTTTGCAGGGATGCCAGCACATCGGCGATGCCGCCATAGACTTGATTCTCGTATAATCCCACACTGCCAAACCGTTCACGGTAAAGCGTCACCGCTTTCTCAATAAGGGCTTTGTCCTCAGTGGCCAGCAGTTTTGCGAAGCTTTCCCTTAACGGGGGCCCGATGCACCAGCGCAAATTTTTCCCGGACGGCAATTGTTTGCCCAGCTTATCCAGCGCATACTCAATGCAGTTGGTAATGCCTGTCAAAGGGTCGGTCAACGTACCATCCAGATCAAATAAGAGATTCATTGTTTTTCAGTCTAAGGATCAGGTTCAACTACAGCGCTTTTTTGTCACGAGTCTTGTTTGTCTTTTCGCATCACTCCTTCAAGATGGGTCCTGCGGGCCTCTTGTTTGCGTTGACGCTCTTTTGCGCGGCACTCGCGGCAGCGAACGGCCGTGGCGAAAAAGTATCCACCGGCCTCCTCGTACCACCATTTTTGCTGGGCGGCTTTCCAGATTTCGACCGAGCCACAATCGCGACAGGTGAATTCGATATCGTAGTAGTATTCGGGCGGAGAATCATACGTATTGCCCATGTTGAGCTTTGATTCGTCCACCGGCAGCCGATGAGCGGCTTTGTTTTTTCTTCGAAGTTTCTTTTTTCTGGGCATAGCACGGTCCAACTATCGATTCAGTTCAGCAGCTTGCTGTTGATAGTCGCTGCTGTTATGGAAAGTTATCAATTAGACGATTCCTCAGGTTTGATTTTCAGGCGCTTCTGCGCAACGGAGCCCCGTCGGGAGCAGCAAAACGTAAAACTGGATTTGATTAGATCGGCCTTTTGGGAGCAGCAGGCCAACCGCCTGCAAATTTGATTATTGTGCCCGTATGAAATGAACCTTTCATAGTGGCCAGATAGTTTACCAACTCACCTATTTCCTCCGGTTCACCGAGCCTGCCTGCCGGCACAACTTCCCTTATGAATGCTTTGCCGAGAGGGTCATCTATAAATTTTGTCTTTGGAAAGTAGGCCTCACTGTATAGGTAATTGGGTGCAATGGCGTTTACCGGAATACCGAAAGGCGCTAGCTCTATACTTAAAGATTTAACCAACGCATTCGCTCCGGCCCTCGCGATGTCAGGTATAGCGCCACCCGGCAAAGGCAGTTCGGTACGACATGATGTGATCATGATGACATTGCCCTTACCTTGTTTTTTAAGACGTGGAATGGCCGCCTGCATTAATTTAAATGGATAGACCAGGACACTTTCTATCGTTGCATTTAAATCTTCCACATTCGCTTCCTCTATTGGAATATGTATCGCGGGAAACGTATCGTTACTTACCAGAACATCAATCTTTTTATGATGATCCCATGCGTGCTCAATGAGCGCCTTTGGGTCCTGCAGGCTTATCGGAACTGTACCGGGATTATTGTCTTCGTAATCCTCTTGTATCTTTGTATCATTAAAGGCGGGATCTTGAGCCAAAACGTGATATCCGCCTTCCAATAGAGCTTTAGCCGCGGGCGGACCAACATAGTCCAGGACATTTGTAACCAAAGCGATTTTTTTATTCATCATTTTCTCCAGGATAGCACTTATGTGATTTTGGAGAGGAGCGAAAAAACCTGACGGGACGGCTTTGTAGCGAGGGCAGCGAGTCCATAAAAGCCGCAGGTTATACCATTGCTATTTATAAGCTTATGATTTACTTACCATAAAGGATTTTTCTATCAGCAAATTTTCTTTGTGATAAATTTGAAAAATCCATTCCCCCTTAACCATTTCATAGCTTTCATTAAAAGTGTAATGCTCGGCCCTCCAGGTACCAATTTTAGCATCGACTATGGCGCTGCTTTTAGTTTTTCCTTTAATAGGCGGATGTATGGCGACTACTTTTAGCGTCACTTTTGAGCCTTCCGGCTCTCCATTTATGACATATTTGATGCCAAATGAGAGTCCTTTTTCCGCTGGAATATTAGTAGTCTTGCTAATGAAGACAACTCCCTCAGTAATATTATAACCTCCGCTTGCCGTAGTATCAGATGATACCGTCTCTTTTAGATTGATGTTACAGATACCGTAATCCAGAATTTCAGCGCCAAATATCTTTTGTGAATCAACCTGAGAACCAGCGCAACCTAAAATAAGAAAAAGCATAGCAAGGCAAGTGATATATGATTTCATTAGTCCCCTCTCAAATAATGTGATGTATAACGGTGACTTGAACAACCTGGTTTGCGCGTAGGGCAACAGGTCCGCTCGAGTGACTGGTTGGATGCTATGGTGTTCCCAATGCCTCTTGTATTTTGTTTTGATCAGTATATTTAACATAGCTAGTGATAGAAGTCTTTACATTCTGATTGGTCATAAGTTCTTGCATAGCTACCTGACCAACTAATTCAAATGCTTTGCGAAGTGCTAAAGGATCAGTTGTTTGAGCTGACTTAAATTCTGATGCACAATCTTCTGCTAATAGCCGTGTAACCAAATTACCAACATATTTGTCGATTTTGACTCTATCTTCTTGTTTGATGTTCGAATATGAGCTCATTTCAGGATGTGCTGCAATTGCAAAATATATCCATTTGGCAAGATTTTTCCTTTCTTTCCCTGTTAGCGAGTCGATAAGACAGGTACCCAGATTGAGCTCGCTGGCATTCACTGGGGATATAGATACCGCTACAAATAAAAGGATAAGGAATAATGCCATAAAATTATTCTTCATAAGGTCTCCTTTAATTCGCTTATTTATGTTTCTGGGTTTTCTATCCAAGAGTACGCTGCGTCCTCATCATGAAATACCTCAAATTCTAAATTTCTCATTTCCCCGAAGGCGGACAACATGCGGCCCAGGCCATATCTAACCTGTGCTTCCGCGTCGACGATAATGGCACAGCGGCCCTGGAAAGTAGGAGAATTGGCGAGCAGATCTGCAAGCGCCTCCATTTCCTGTGCTGTGCGCGTCTCGTCGCTCTCCCTGACATCCATGATCAAATGAACGCCGTTTGAACTGTTGGGATCATTCAGAGCACTTTGATAGTTATTGAATGTTTCTTCAAACGAATAATTGCCTACTGCATAACAATGAACGACCCCGGGTCTCTTGTGTTCGTAGTATGTAGGCATAGATCCTGCCTCCGTTTTCTACTTTCTCTTGTTAGTGTTTAAGCTCACCAGCCGACTTCGTACTTATCCCTGAATAGAACCCGCCTCGCCTCTTCCGGCTAAGTGTAGCGCTTGGTTAAGTCAGTTATTGAGCGAGTTGCGTTTTTACATGTGTACTGGATAAACGATGCAAATCTGCACTCGACCTATAATTCATTTACTTTTAAATGTGTTTTCCCCACAGATCTTCGAAGACAAAAAATTATACTATTGGCAGACTGATCGTGCAACAGCTTGCCATACCATGATATTTTAATCCACCAGTTGATTTTCGATTTTAGCACAGGTTGGCTTCCTGAACGATCCGACGCCACACTTTTTGATCCAGCGCTTGCGGATCGCTGCGTTTGATCTTGCCGGCCGCCACCTGAGCCATAAATTCTTCGGTGGCCTTTAGCGATGCCCTTGGGCCGCCCAGAATCTTATCGGGCGCCTTGACGCTCTTTGGCATCTTGTTCTTTTGGATCAGGCGATGGATGACCCTGAGGGTTTCCGGATGCTCGAGCAATTCCTGGTGCTTTTTTGCTTTTTTAAGATTAAACACTTGGCTGTCGGGAATCTGCACCAATCGCGCTGACCAGAAGGGCACTGTGCCGTCACCCCCGCCGCCCGCGCCGTGTTTGCCGTCTATAGGTGATTTATCCTTGTTGGGATTGAAGGTGGCACCATTTACGGGTTTCCATTTTAACTCCACCCAGGTGCGCCGCTGCAGGGCGCGGATATGAAATACCCGTTTCACGACGGCAGGCGGCAGCTGCCGGGTGATGATGTTGCGCATTTGGATGGCGGCCGCCAAAAAATCCGGCCTGACCCAGGATGGGTAGCGGGCAAACATCTGGGGATCGAAAGGGTCGGCTTCTATGGCGGAGTTTTTCTTGTCACGCACAGGGTAGCGGCCGATTTCCAGTTTAGCGGCGTTGCGGTTGTAGGTTTTTTTATCTAGCGGCATGAGGATATAGGTGCCCATGAGCGTTCCGGTCAGACGGGCCAATTTTTTGGTATTGTAGATGGTGTTCAACGGTTTCTGGCCCTTGTAGTAACGGTTTATATGGGTGGCGGTACCGTAGAAGGGCGTTGCCACTGTCACCAGGCGCGACATCCATGCGCGCACATCTGCTGTCTTGGTGCTGGTTTTAAACACCTTGTGCAAAAATACTTTGGCCACCAGGCCACCCATGCTGTGGCATAAAATGGTGGTATTGGGCAGCGGGTTTTCCTGCCACAACTCCTGGACCCGCTGTTTGAGCGTCTTGAGGAAAAATTGCAAAAACCCGGCCGACTCGCGAACCGTACGGCGCCAGTCAAATCCGAATACCAGGTAGTTATAACCCTTGTCCCGAAAATAGTCTTCGGTGGCATTATAGGGTTTAAGCAAAAAACGCAGGGGGCCGTTGGGGATGCAGATGTGATTGCCGATATCATGGTTGTTTAGCAGAATTTCAAGCTGCAAGGCTTCTTTTTCAAAAATAATACCCGGGTCCATCCAGATCGGGTCGTAATTAAACGGCAGAGAAGCAGCGCCTTTATAGGGTTTTTTTGATCGATCGATCTGTGATCCCATGCCCCCGGGAATCAGCAATACGGTGGGCTTGCTTTTTTTATAAGTGCGGGCAAATTCTTCGATCTGGCGCACGTGCGCCTGACGAATTTCTTTTCTGCGGGCGCTTTCATATGTCATGGTGCTGCTCCTTAGGGGTTGCCGTAAATAAAAAACCCCATCACTTCCTGCAAATGATGGGGATTAACGGTCGCATCACATGGCTACCTCTTCTTTGCGGTTAGCACATTGGAATAACGGCTAACCTTTACCATGATGCCATCCTGCCGTCAATACGCGGCGAAATCGCCTAATCATAAAATCGTTGAAATTATTGAAAAAGAATAAATGCTGCTTACTTTCTACGACACAATAAAGGGTCTCAGCATGCGTAAGCACGACAGAAATAGACAAGATGCGAAAATTTTTGACTGACACAGATGGGTTGAAAATCGGTCTGACGATCATCGGGCTGCTGGGTTGCATCGGTTTGCTGGGTGGATGTGCCGAGGTGGTTGTGCCCGGGGCGATGGCCGGGGGTGGCGAGTATTATCGCTATACCACCTCCAATATTGCCAAAGAAACTTTAATGGGTGATGAGCGCGATGTGACCGAGGCGGCTCGCAGCGCCCTGACCCAAATGGATATGCGGATACATTCGGTAACCCCTTATACGGATGAAACCATCATTCTGGCATCAACACCCGAATTGGAGATCAGCATTACAATTGTCCCGGTGACGGCTAATACCACCCAGGTCATTATTGATGCCAAAGAAGACCACATCATCAAAAAAGACAAGGCGACTGCGGATGCCATCTTAGCCCAGATTCGACATGTGCTGGCCAGCAAAGATTCAACTGAAGACCTATTTTCCAGGATTTTTATCAAAAACAATTGCAAACACCACATTTACGTGGCTGTGCGTTTTCTGACCGCCAAAAATGAACCGGAACACTGGACAACCCGGGGCTGGTTTGCGTTGCAGGCGGGTCAAAAAAAGCACATTGCCGATACTCACAACCGCTATATCTATTTTTATGCTGAAACGCGCCTGAAAGATCAAATGTACTGGAGCGGTGATGATTTTCACTGGTTCGAGGGCCATCGGTTTGGATTTTTCAAGGCTGATTTCGGCAATGATTTGGGTGACATCACCCAATCGTTTGGCTGTGATTAACATCCGATAGTCTACCTTAAACCTGCAATTAATTCCCTCCTGCGGACATAATTCTAATCTTGACATATACCACAATGTAGTATATAATTTTTATTCAGAAGGTGGTTTCAGATTTTCCAATAGCTTTTCCCCCCGTTTAAAACTCGCCGATAGTGAATGATACTGTGATTTAAATCGCGAATTTCCGATGATGACGTTCTGCTAAATGGAGGTGAAGAATGGAAGCTGCAATTGATTACCGAAAATGTAAACGTTTTTACCATAATTCAACCATCTTGCTGGAGGATGAACACAAAGGCTCCTTTGCATATGGTAAAATTAACAATATGAGTGGCGATGGCATGTTCTTTATCACTGAATTTGCCTTCAAGCCCGGTACCCGGGTTAGATTCAGACTGGATAATCCCCCGTTTAAATCCTGTCCCAACGAATTTTGTGGTGTCGTCAAGTGGTGTAAAGATACCGGCGATGAGGATGGGGGTGATTATCCGTATGGAGTGGGTGTCGAATTCTGCTAAACTCCACCGGTTGAGCCCGTTACCCGTTAGCCCGTTCACCGGTTAAATAGTTTAAACCCCATTTTTTCAGGTTGGAAAAATGGGGTTTTTGCTTGCTGGATTACTGCGGATCCGAACGACTGCTTGAAAACCGAGCGGAGGTGTTTGTGGTAATTTGGTATTCACCAAAAACCGGAGATCACTCGTGGCAAACACTTCAACACCAAACCAAAGCAATGGCGTCAGTGGTTTTTTAATTGCCACTGCCTGTCTGCTTTTGCTGCTGTCCTTTGGCTACCGCGCCGGGTTCGGTCTGTTTGTCAAGCCCATAACCGAAGCCAACGGCTGGGGCCGTGAAATCATATCCATCGCCTTGGCGGTTCAAAATCTTTTCTGGGGAATCATTGCCTTTTTTGCCGGCGGTCTGGCGGATCGTTTCGGCAACGTTAAAGTCGTCATTGCCGGAACTTTTTTATATGCTCTGGGTATGGTGTTGATGCCCGGAGTGGCCAGCCCCTGGGGATTGAACGCTTCCGCCGGGATATTGGTGGGTGCCGGTATTGCGGGCACTTCCTTTGGCATTATCCTGCCGGCTATGGCCAGAGCAGTGGGCCCGCAGCGGCAGCAGTGGGCGCTGGGGCTGGGAACCGCCGCCGGCTCCATCGGTCAATTTGCAATTGTGCCGCTGTCCCAATTGTTGATCGATGCCTATGGCTGGGCCACCGCCCTCAATATCCTGGCCGGTTCGGCTTTGTTAATGGCGGTGCTGGCCATTCCACTGGCGCCCTACTCCGGAAGACAGCCGGCCGGGCAGGCGCAAAACGCTAACGACCAGACAGTTCCTCAAGCGCTCCAGGAAGCCATACAATACCGATCATTTTTGCTGCTGGTGATGGGATTTTTTGTCTGCGGTTTTCATGTGGCCTTTATCACAGCCCATATGCCGGCGTTTATCACCGATCTGGGTTTTGAGCCTAAAGTGGGTGCCTGGAGCATATCGCTTATCGGTCTGTGCAATGTATTCGGTGCTTATATTTCCGGGGTTGTATCCGGCAAAATGTCGATGCGCTTTCTGCTGGTGTGGATCTATTCAGTGCGTGCGGTCGTGACCACCCTGTTTATGTTAATCCCGGTGAGCCTCACCTCCGTGCTGGTGTTCAGCGCCACCATGGGGTTTTTATGGCTGGCGACGGTGCCGCCGACTTCGGGACTGGTTGCGTTGATGTTCGGGACCCGTTACATGGCCATGCTTTACGGTATAGTTTTTCTGGGCCATCAGGTGGGCAGCTTCATTGGTGTCTGGCTGGGTGGCTGGCTGTATGATCACAGAGGAAGCTACGATATGGTCTGGTGGCTGGGCGTGGTGCTGGGTTTAATGGCCGCATTTGTACACTGGTTGATGAACGAGCGGCCGGTTGAGCGGTTGGCCGCTGAAACGGTGTAGACCCTTCCTGATAAGTATTGAATTTTATCCAGCGTCTGCAGGTTTATTTAAATTCGATAAGGACCTGACTGCCCGTCTGGCTTTGCTCTCCACTCACGGTTGAAATTTTTGAGGGCTCGACGCCCTTTGCGATCAGATAATTTTTAACGGTATTGGCGCGGACTTCGGACACCATTTGGTCATAGGATGAGGTGCCGGTCGAATCTGAAAAGCCTTTTATGCTAATCTGCCATTGCGGATTTTGCGCCATAAAGAGCGCCACACGATCAAGCCTTTCATATGCTTTGGCGGTGAGGTCATTTGAGTTGGGATTGAAATAAATGTTCAAAGGCGTGTCCGGGTTGATTCCGGCAGTCGTTTGCGTGGAGGCCGTCTGCGGTTTAGCACTGGGCTCAACCACTGCCGGACCGCTGGATTTGTTTGTCGCGGCCTGTTTGTTGACAAAAGGGAAGATATCGGTATAGCCGGAAATATCGGTGATCAACAGAATCAAAAATACCAAAAATAAGATGATGATAAAGGTTTCAAAAAAGCCGCTGCCGGCCGGCAGCTCATCGATGGAATCCGCGATATGTTCCAGCTCAGCATCTGATAAACTATCCACCCGGGCGACAACCTCCGCCGGGTCAATGCCGCGGGATTCCAATAGTGCGATGATATCTTCGCGCAGCAGATATTGGTTGATACGGTCCCGCATCTGCTGGCTGTGATCGATTTTGATCGTCGTTTCGGTACTGATCATGGCCGCCAAGCCCGATTGATACAATCCTGAAAGCAACAGCAAGTGGAGAGCCAGCAGCAAAGCGGCAGGCCTAATTAGTCTGCGAAGGGCGTTCAAATGTGATCTCCTTTCACCTGAAATGGCGCTAACGTTCATTCATAACACAAACCAATGTTTCTTGCCAGCGTTCACGAACCAGACACCGGCCTCAAATCTAAAGCCCTGCTTCTCATTGTGAGATGAGGCGTCATGTTTTAACCAGATGGCCCAAAAAGTACAGGCTATCCCAGTCGCCCTAGACGGAACAACCGAGATAGCCTAACCATAACACCAAACCGCGAAAAAAGAGGGCAGGCATCATGGGTCAAAAAAACCCTTACACCTTAAAGTAATAAAGAACAATAGCAAAAATCTTAAAATTTGTGTTTTTATTGCACCTATAGCTGACCGCGACACTTCAGGCTGACAGCGTTTACACCAATCCCGCATCTTCAAATAGCTTTTTCATGCCGGTCTTATTTTCGAAGATTTCTTCTCGGGTAAGGCCTTCCAGCTCGTGGGGAAATACCAGCCACTTATCGGTCGCATGAATATAATAATCCGGCACGATGTCTGTTAAATTATATTTCGGTTTAAACCAGGCCGTGGCAACCCGGATGTCTTTTGGCAGGTTGCGGCGCATTTTTGCGGTAAGGGCCTCGATGATGGCTTTAATGCTGCTGCCGGTATCAAAGACATCGTCAACGAGCAGCAGGCCGTCTTCCCAGTTGGCTTGACGGATGACATACTCTAGTCCATGGACGCGAACTTCTTTGTCTCTTTTTTTGATTCCGTAATAAGAAGAGGTGCGAATAGCGATATGATCGGTTTTAACACCCAGATGGTCCAGTATTTCCTGAACCGCAATGCCGACCGGTGTGCCGCCCCGCCATACCCCGATGATAAAACTGGGCCTGAATCCGCTTTTGAAGATGCGCAGCCCCAGCTCAAATGAATCGTTTAACAGCTCCTGCGCGGTGAGGTATCGTTTGTCGTCATCCATAATCAGATACAGGGGGTTAAAATGATAGGGTCAAAATGTCCACCCGTATTATATTTTTCATTCCCGTTTTTAGTCAAATGAAAAATCGATTGCAAAACTTTAACCCTTAAATCTTTTGCGAATAAGGAGCGCCATGGGTATTGAGTGAGACCTTATTAAATGGCAGCGATTCTCTGGGATGCTCCGACTTGCTCTCCTGCGGATATCCAATGGCGATGATGGATTCTACCCTCATATGCTCCGGTAGATTCAGTACACCGGCAATATAGGCTTCAGCCGACTGCTGATCATCATGTTTTCGTTCCCTGATTTGAATCCAACAGCTGCCCAGTTCAAGCGATGTAGCAGCCAGATGGATAAATGCGGATGCAATCGATGCGTCTTCAATCCATACATCGGTAATTTGCGGATCGCCGCAGACAACGATTCCCAGGGCGGCATTTTTCAAAAAGCTGGCCCCATGGGGTTTTGCGCCGGACAGTTTTGCCAGGATTTCGGGTTCGGTCACAACGACAAATTCCCATGAATTTTTACCCATCGATGTCGGCGCGCGCAGCGCCGCTTCCACCAATTGATCAATCGTTGTCGGATCCAGCTTTTGGTCCTGGTATTTTCGAATGCTTCTGCGCTTTTTCAGTAATGATAAAAACATAGAACATGGACCTCCTCTCTGAAAATAGCAATCATTTAAAATGGAATCTAAGTTCTGTCGGTAAAACCTGTTACCCGCTTGTCCCCTTATGGCGGGTTGATCTTTTTGCCGGTTAGATGAATAAAAAATAGACAGTACTCCTTCTTAACGGGCCCAACGGGCTAAACGGGTAACCGGCAAACCTGTTTGATTCTAAGAGACTGGCATGATAAAATTTTTTTATGGTACAGTCAAAGAAAATAAGACCGCTGAATATTCAAAATAAAAAAATGAAATACACAACGATATGCGCTTTGGGCACGATGCTGATTGTTTTGATGTTGGCAAACAGTGTCGCAGCACAGGAAGTGGCGGTTATCAAAGTCCAATATCGCCGCGCGGCCGAACTGGTGCCGGTTGTTGAAAGCCTGCTTTCAGACCAGGGCCGCGTGACAGTCAGTCAACGGGTAAATTCACTGGTTGTTGTGGATAACGCTGAGGCGATCCAACGCGTGTACGCTTACGTTGAGCGATTTGATATTCCGGTTGAGCAAGTCCGCCTTCGCGTTCGATTTAATACCGGCAGTGCAGGCCGCCGGCAAGCTCATGCTGCTAGCAGTCGCTATTCCAGTGATGATCTGACGGTAACTATCGGTGGCCGCAAAAAAAGCAGAACGGTAAGATCATACAGCGATCGTGAATACCGGCAAAGGGGCCACACCGAAGCCTGGGTGGTTGCCATGTCCGGCAGTCCGGCCTTTATCCGTACCGGCAAAGAAATCCCTTACTTAAGCAGCTCGCCATTTGTCAGAAGGCATGCTCCGGGCGGCGCAACGGTCGAATGGCAAAGCGTTGAAACCGGATTTGAAGTGACCCCGACAGTTGCGGGTAACCATGTTATTTTAAAGATCGTTCCGCGCCTTTCTTATGACAACCGTGAGGATGGTGTCATTCGGTTTTACGACGCCCAGACGGAATTAAGCGTCCCATACGGTCAGTGGGTGGAAATCGGCGGGGCGGATGATCGGCAAAACGAAATCTTCCAAGAAATTCTCTCCCAGCGTATCCGCGACGGGCGGGTTACAACAGGGATGTCGGTAATGGTCGAACAACCTTGAATCCAAGGTTTCAGTGTTCAGGTGTCAGCGCTTCTATTCGTCCCTGACACCTTGAATTTACCTTGCACACTGATCCCTGAAGCTTTATAACAGGAAACGGTGCTCTTTTCAGACACAGAATTTGATCGCTAGGTCAATGTTCTATTGAGCATTCAATCAATACCCTTCCAAGGCATTTAAAAGGGGAAAGGAGGGGCATGTATGAAATCGCTCACAATCGTGACGAGTGTGGTCCTTATTTTGGCGATGGCGGCCGTTTCGTCTGCGGAATGCGGCCCTATGAACAGCGGCCATAATCTATTGGCCTGTATCGAAAGCAACGATCCTCAATTGTATGGTTATGGTCTGGGATTTATTTCAGGTGTGACTTTTGCCTATCGCGCCATAAATGACGGCACCATGAAGCCGGATAAGATTTGTATTCCCAAAGGTGTTAAAATCAAGGAGGTCAAGCTTGTCGTCGAAGATTATCTGTCCAATAACCCAGACAAGCTCGATAATCCACCCTGGATACTGGTATCGGAAGCGATTCAGGAAGCCTTCAGGTGCTACTGATTCAAAATTGCCTGCGGTTTAAGCTAAAGGAAGTGCCCGATGGCGAAAATAATTCCCCTCGAACATGAAGATCGGGAAAGCTGGAAACAGCAGAATGCGGAAGTGCTTGCGGATGTTCAGGATCTGGCCTTAAAGGAGATGGTCAAGCAGGTCTTACAACTGCATGAAATTGAACGAACCGGCGAGTGGCGTCAAGCTCATCGGCGGCTTGATTTTTCAAAAGCAACCTTTGCCGACTATCTTCAACTTTACGCGCGCTGGTCGATTCCCGAATTCAGAATTCTTGAAGAAGCCGTATTTGAAAACTTCGACGAGCTCAAGCGCAAGGGGCTTTACAACGTCCTAATTCGGCTTAGAAAAGAAAAAGACGCCAAATGATGTAGTCGGCATCTGAAGTGTGTTTGGTGTTTTAATTGCTTCGGGTTGGGCGCGGGCTAGTGCCCTCCGGCGCGGCATAACGGGAGTGATCGATGACCGAGAAACATCTAACCGACCTGACAAAGCGGGCTTTAGGCTTGGGTTTCAGACAGGGTTATGAGATTGCCAACCGAACCGAAATTGACGAGAGTATCCCCAAAGCGGATTTTTTGGATATAGTTTTAGAGACGGTGCTAAATTCACTTGACAGTACGGTATTCAAAACTTTGTCCACGGAACTCGACGAAATGAATGAAACCTTTCCCGCTTTTGACAGCTGGAAAGTGTTTGCGGATGGTGTTATCGAAGGCGCCAGCGAAAATTATTCAGATCGTACCGCTGATGATTAAAACGATTTTTACCCAAACCAACCGCCGGATTGCTGAATTAGTTTGGCCACCAGTCCGGTCCAGCCGTTCTGATGGCTGGCCCCCAGACCGGCGCCATTGTCACCGTGGAAGTATTCGTTGAAAAGTATCAATTCCTGCCAATGGGGGTCATTTTGAAAAACATCCACTGAGCCGTATATCGGCCGTTTGCCCGTGCTGTTGCGCAAAAAAAGCTTAATCAACCGTCGCGAAAGATTGGTAGCCACCTGACCCAGAGTCATCATCTTTCCGGATCCGGTCGGGCACTCCACTTTAAAATCCTCACCATAGTAGTGGTCAAATTTCTGAAGGGCTTCGATCAGTAAATAGTTAATCGGAAACCAGATCGGCCCACGCCAGTTGGAGTTGCCGCCGAACAGACCGCTTTCGGATTCGGCCGGCTGGTAACCAATGGTGTGGGCGTTGCCATCGACGTGGAAAGAGTACGGATGCTTTTTGTGATATTTGGAAAGTGAGCGAATGCCGAACTCAGATAGAAACTCATCTTCAGCGAGCATGGGTTTGAGCACGCGGAGCAGGTGATCCCGATTGACAATCGACAGCAGCCGGCGCGAATGTCGCCCGGGTGCCCTTACACAGGCCACATGGCCGCCGTCTCGCAGATACACCCGATTTTCAAAAAACCAGTTCATGCGCCGTTTAAAATCGGGCAGCGAATCAATCAAATCGGCTTCAAGCGTTTCCACCGCCAGCAGCGGCATCAAGCCTACCAGCGAGCGCACTTTAAGGGGAATAACGCCGCCATCCGGCAAATGCAAGGCATCATAAAAGAAACCGTCTTCTTCATTCCAGAGGCTAACCCCCCGCCGGTAGTCACCGGTCATAGCCCGGGCAATGCGTAAAAAGTGCTCGAAGAATTTACTGGCGCTGTCCTGGTAGACGGGGTTATTTTTGGCCAGTTCCAAAGCGATTTTTAACATGACCAGGCAATAGAATCCCATCCAGGCGGTGCCATCGGATTGATCGATGTGGCCGCCGGTGGGCAGCGGTTCGCTGCGATCGAACACGCTGATGTTATCCAGACCCAGAAATCCGCCCTGGAAGACGTTGCGGCCTTCTTCATCTTTTTTGTTAACCCACCATGTAAAATTCAGCAGGAGCTTGTGATAAATGCTTTCAAGAAATTCGCGATCGGCCTGGCCCTTTTGCTTGGCATCAATCTGATAGACCCGCCATGCCGCCCAGGCATGCACGGGCGGGTTGACATCACCAAATTTCCACTCATAAGCCGGTAGCTGTCCGTTGGGATGCATGTACCATTCGCGGGCCATCAGGGCGAGCTGGCGTTTGGCAAAATCGGCATCAACCAAAGCCAGCGGCAGGCAGTGAAAGGCCAGATCCCAGGCGGCATACCAGGGATATTCCCATTTATCGGGCATGGAGATGATATCGAAATTGTAGAGATGTTGCCACTCGTGATTGCGCCCGGTGTGTCGGGTCACAGGGACTGATCGAAAGCTTGGATCACCCCTCAGCCATTGCTCCACATTGTAATAGTAGAATTGCTTGGTCCAGAGCATGCCGGACAGCGCTTGCCGCTGCACTTTTTTTTCGTCTGCACTCAGCTGTGGATTTTGAATTGCGGCATAAAATTTATCAGCTTCAAAGCGACGCTTTTCAAAGATGGCCTCAAAATCAGCAAATGCCGACGGCAAGTCTTTGCTGCTAAGGCGCAATCGTATGATGTGGTCCTGGCCGGCGGCCAGCTCTATACGATAAACAGCCGCCATCTTGGTGCCTTCGCACTCCGGATTGACGGCGTCTTTTTCATTGTGCACCAGGTAGCGATGAAATGCATCTTTGCTAAACTGGTGGTTGCCGGGTATATCCGGAAAGCGTTTTGCATTGGTATCGTTTTCGGTGAAAATGAGCTCTTCGGCAGCTTCAGCGTAAAGAGTATACGTACCGGTAGCAGAATGTTGTGCCGTTGCGGCCGCCGCACCCGTCAATCCTTGAATTTGCTTCATTTGTGGTTTTTCGGCAACTTCGCCCATGGGGCTTTTTTCATATCCCCAGCTCCAGGTATTGCGAAACCAGAGTGTGGGCAGTATATGGCAAACGGCTGATTCCGGCCCCCGATTGGCAACCTTAATCTGAATTAAAATATCCCGTTCATCGGCCTTGGCGTATTCAATAAAAACATCAAAGTAGCGGTCTTCTCGAAAGACACCGGTATCCAGCAGCTCATATTCAAAGTCCAGAGCATTCCGTCGCCTGTTTTCAGCGACCAGATCGGTATAGGGGTATTTTACTTGTGGGTACTTATACAGGGCTTTCATGTAGCTATGGGTTGGTGTGTTGTCCAGGTAAAAGTAATATTCTTTGACATCTTCGCCATGATTTCCTTCGGCGCCGGTCAGGCCGAACATGCGCTCTTTCAAAATCGGATCTTTGCCGTTCCACAAAGCAGGTGCAAAGCATAAGTATTGGAAACGATCCGATATGCCGGCAATGCCATCCTCTCCCCAGCGGTAGGCCCGGCTGCGGGCATGATCGTGGGGGAAATAATCCCAGGCACTGCCGTCGGCGCTGTAATCCTCGCGTACGGTGCCCCATGAACGCTCACTTAGGTACGGGCCCCATTTTTTCCAGTTGGCTTTGTGCTCGTGGTATTCGAGCAAGCGTTGGTGTTCTGCGGTGGTTGTCATAAGATTTCCTCAATTGCGTATATGATGGATTAGTTAACCACTAAGCAGGACTTGTCAACTCGGTGGATCGGCTGCTGTGGCCCTTGCACAAAAAAATAAAATTGCCAGCCATAAACGCGTAAGGTTTCGAATTCCCAATCGACAGTTATGCCAAAGCAAAAAGTGTCTTCTTTGACAGCCTGGTTTTGTCTTCTTATTGTTCAATTGATTACATTCGTCATTTTGAGCGCGCAGAAAGGAACAGCGATGTTAAATCCAAATGAATTTCCACAGGCCCAGCCATATGATGCCCATAACCAGCGACTGATCGGAAATGTTCACCCTTCAGACTGGATCAATCCAGAGCCTGATGGCCGCTACAACATGGCGGTCATCGGTGCTGGAACCGCCGGACTGATCACCGCCGCTGGCACCGCCGGTTTGGGTGGCAAAGTGGCCCTAATTGAGCGCAGTCTGATGGGGGGCGATTGCTTAAATGTTGGCTGCGTGCCTTCCAAGGCCCTGATCCGGGCTGCGCGCGCTGCAGCCGATGTGCGCGCTGTTGGTCAATACGGTATCCACGTGCCCGATGGTGTTCGCGTCGATTTTGCAGCGATCATGGAACGCCTGCGGCGTCTGCGCGCCGATATCAGCAAACATGATTCGGCCCAACGGTTCAAAGCGCTTGGCATGGATGTGTTTTTAGGGTCTGCTCGATTTACATCACCCGATACTATCGAAGTGGGCGGCAAGGCCATAAAATTTGCCAGGGCCTGCATTGCGACCGGCTCACGCGCATTGGAGCTGCCCATACCCGGTCTATCCGAAGTGGAATTTTTGACCAATGAAACGGTTTTCTCACTTACCGAATTGCCCCGGCGATTGGGGGTGATCGGAGCAGGCCCCATCGGCTGTGAGCTGGCGCAATCATTTGCCCGCTTCGGCAGTGATGTCATTTTAATCGAGGCCATGCATGGCATTATGCCCAACGATGCGCCGCGTGCGGCTGAAGTCGTGGAAAAGGTCATGGCGCAAGACGGCGTTAAACTCAGATGCTGCGGCAAAAACCTTGAAATCCGCAAGCAAACCGACGGAATTCATCTGGTGGTCGACTCCCACGGCAATCAGTATGATGAGGTGGTCGATCAACTGCTGCTGGCAGTCGGGCGCACACCGAATGTGGAAGGATTGAATTTGGAATCAGCCGGTGTGGCCTATGACAAAAAAGGTGTTCAGGTCAACGAGCGTTTGCAAACCACCAACCGTCATATCTATGCCGCCGGAGATATATGCTTTCCGTACAAATTTACCCATACCGCCGATGCCACCGCGCGCATTGTTATTCAAAATGCTCTGTTTTTCGGTCGCTCAAAATCAAACGCCCTGACAGTTCCCTGGTGCACCTACACGGATCCGGAAGTGGCCCATGTAGGTCTTTACCCCCATGAGGCAGAAGAAAAGGGCATGGCGGTGGAAACCATTACCGTTGAAATGAATACGGTTGACCGCGCCATCCTTGAAGGCGATGACGACGGGTTTTTGGATGTGTATGTAAAAAAGGGAACCGATGAAATACTGGGGGCGACCATGGTCTGCCGGCACGCCGGGGATATGATTTCCGAAATCACGGTGGCCATGACTGCGGGTGCCGGATTGGGTACTATCGCTCGTACGATTCACCCGTATCCGACCCAGGCCGAAGCCATTAAAAAAGCAGGTGATGCATACAACCGCACGCGGCTGACGCCCCGGGTGCACAAAATTTTTAATACGCTTTTAAAGTGGCGACGGTAGTGGTAATACTGCGATCAAGCACAGGAATTTAAGTGCCCTGAACGATAACTCAAGACAAGGCCTCTTGATGATGTCGAAACCTAAAACCAAATCTTTTAAAGAATCGGCCTGTGTGCTGGCCGGCGATATTGGCGGCACCAAAACCAACCTCGGTCTGTATGTTACCGGAAAGTCTCGCCCCAAAGCCCTGGTGTCGGCCAAATTTTCCAGCCGGGAGGCGAGCAGCCTTGAAACCATCATCGACAAAATGCACCAGCGCTATCCGGCAAAGATCAAAAAGGCCTGCTTCGGTATTGCCGGGCCGGTGATCAACGGTGAATGTCGTACCACCAACCTTCCCTGGGTCGTATCGGAGAAAAAGCTGCAAAAGCGCTTTGGCTGGCAGCAGGTGCGCTTGATCAACGATCTGACCGGCACTGCCCTTGCCATACCATTGCTTAACCACCGTGAGGTCACTGCGCTAAACGGCCTCAGGGTTCACAAAAACCAAAACATCGGTCTGGTGGCGCCGGGCACCGGCTTGGGGCTGGCCTTGCTGGTGTATGCGGATGGTCGTTACCGCCCGGTAGCCTCCGAGGGCGGGCATGCGGGTTTTCCCCCCGCTGATGAATCCGAGATCGATCTGTGGCACTATCTGTACGCCCGCTTTGGTTATGTTAGTGCAGAGCGCGTGCTTTCCGGTGAGGGATTGGTTAATATTTATAACGGTCTGAAATTTATCGGCGGCATCGCCGAATCGCCCAAAGTTAAAAAAGCCATGCGCACAGCCGATGCCGCACGCGTGATTACCGCCAGCGCCATTGACGGCAACGATCCGCTCTGCCGGGCGGCCTTGAAGCGGTTTTGCCGCATTTTCGGATCTGTTGCCGGCAATGTGGCCCTCACGGGTATGACGACCGGAGGCCTGTTCTTAGGCGGTGGCATTCCACCCAAAATATTACCTGCTCTTAAGCGCAAGGATTTCATGGATGCGTTCATTGCTAAGGGCCGCTTTAAAGAATTTATGGAAAAAATTGCGGTGCGGGTGATCCTTAACGACAAAGCCGCGCTGCTGGGCGCTGCCCATTGCGCGCTGAATCTGTAATACGCATTTTTTCTCCCCTTTTCCAGTGAATGCCTGAGCGGTCGGGTCGTTTTGCAGGTCAAGGGGTGTTTTTTAGCCGGACAAGATAATCTGCACACAATTGCTTAACGGCACCACTCCCAAATTATTTTGGCGCGTGCACACGGCGGTGCCTGTCGACAGCTGCTCAGCTTTTTGTGAACGGTAAAAGGTTATGATTGAAATTTTGGGTGCCGATGATAGGCCCCATCAATATTAGCCTGGTATCTTGTCCGCGAAAATATACCCCTTGACCGCAGCAAAGACCGATATTCAGTTCTGCATAAAAAGCATGTACACCGTCAACTGTCAGCGCCATCGGGCGATTATAACGCTCAAGTCCCTCAAACACGTAGTTCTTTCCCGGCATGATATTCCAGTCTTGCGCATCGCCGCACCATAGGCTATAGAAAAATGCATGAGCCTTCTTGCGGTCAGCAACCTCTCTTTATCTTTCGGTGGCCTGCAGGTTTTGTCCGATGTCAGCTTTGAGGTTATCCCGGGCGAAGTTTTTGCCATCATTGGACCCAACGGCGCCGGTAAGACATCCATTCTAAATAGCATCAGCGGTTTTTATCATCCCGACGAAGGACAAATTTCTTTTGACGGCCAGGACATCACCCACATGGCAGCGCATCGGCGCGCCGCCCTTGGCATCGGCCGTACTTTTCAAAATATCGCCTTGTATCGCGGCATGTCCGCTTTGGACAATATCAAACTCGGCGCCCATAGCCATCTGAAAACCGGTCTGCTGGCATCTTTGTGTTACTGGGGGCCGGCCCATCGGGAAGAGATGGCGCTCAGGCGCAAAGTCGAAGAAGAGATTATCGATTTTTTGGAAATCGAAGCCATCCGGAAGCTGCCGGTGGGATCATTGGCTTACGGTCTCCAAAAACGCGTCGAACTTGGCCGTGCGTTAGCAATGCGGCCGAAAATACTGTTGATGGACGAGCCGGTCACCGGCATGAATGCCGAAGAAACCGAAGATATGGCCCGGTTTATTCTGGACATCAATGAGGAGCGCAACATGACCATCGTGCTGATTGAGCACGATATGAAAGTGATCATGGATATCTCTGATCGGGTTTTGGTTCTCAACTTTGGCCAGAAACTGGCAGAGGGTAAGCCCGAGGATGTTCAACAGCACCCGGAGGTGATCAAAGCCTACCTGGGAGAGAAAAAGGCGCGCAATGGACATATTTCTACAATTGCTCGTTAGCGGTTTTGCGGTCGGGGGGGTTTACGCGCTAATCGCTCTGGGTTTTGTGCTGATATATAAGGCCACGAGCATCATCAATTTCGCAACCGGCGAATTCATGATGATCGGGGCCTATTTTTTTTATTCTTTTATGGTTTATCTGGGCCTGCCAGCCATCCCCGCTTTTATCGGTGTCATGGCCGGTGCTGCGCTGCTGGGCTTTACGGTTGAGCGCCTGGTATTGAGACACATGCTCGGGCAGCCCACCATCAGCATCGTTATGGTGACCATCGGTCTGAGTTCAATTTTGATGGGCATTGCCGAAATGGTGTGGGGATCTGATTTTCGCAGTTTTCCAGCGATCGTGCCCCGGGCCCCGATCATTATCGGTGAAATCGTCATCCGCTCCAACCTTTTTTACGGATTTGTTTTGGCGGTTGTGGTCGTGATTGTCTTTGCGCTGCTGTTTAAATACGCCAAAGTTGGCATCGCCATGCGCGCCACGGCCGCAGATCAAAGCGCTTCTTTTTCGATGGGTATTAACGTCAAGGCCATGTTTACGCTTTCCTGGGCTTTTGGGGCCGTTGCCGCCACCCTGGGCGGGATTATCATCGGCAACATCGGCGGCGTGCACCCTACCCTGGGGCATATCGGTCTTAAAATATTTCCGGTGGTTATTCTTGGCGGCCTGGATTCCATAGGCGGTGCTGTTTTGGCCGGTTTCATCATGGGCATCATCGAAAACTTGGCCGGCGGCTATTTGGACCCCTATTTTCGCGGTGGGGTTAAAGATGTGGCGCCGTTTGTTGTGCTGGTACTGATACTGTTAATCAAGCCATACGGTCTTTTCGGCAAAGAAGAAATCGAAAGGCTTTAGGGGACAATTGTTCGTATGCGAATTGGAGATTTTAAAGATAGTTATGTCGCAGATGAAGCGGTTTTTAAAACACCCACGGTTCGTTTCTGGTTGGGTATTTTATTTGTGGCCCTTTTATTATTTCCCTTTGTTGTCGGCAATTACGGGTTGTACATGGCCAATCTGGTGGGCGTGGCCATTGTGGCGGCGGTGGGGCTCAATATTTTAACTGGTTTTGCCGGTCAGATCTCTCTGGGGCATGCGGCTTTTGTGGGTATCGGCGCTTATACCGCGGCGATTTTAACGACCCGGCTGGGGGTGCCTTTTTTACTGTGCCTGCCGTTATCCGGGCTGTCGGCCGCTGTTTTTGGTCTGATCGTCGGTGGGCCCTCAATGCGAATGAAGGGCTTATATTTATGCATTGCCACGCTGGCTGCCCAGGTTATCTTTGAGTTTATTTTCGTGCACTGGGAGTCCATGACCGGCGGTATTCGGGGCATCAACCTGCCTGTGCCAACTGTGCTGGGATTTTCGCTGGATAATGAATTTAAGTTCTATTTTGTGACCCTGGCGGTGGTGGTCATTTGTGTGACATTAGCGCGCAATATTTTTCGGACGCGGGTCGGTCGGGCTTTTATCGCCATCCGTGACCGGGATATTTCAGCCGAATTGATGGGCATCAACCTGTTGCACTATAAAATGTACGCCTTTGGCATCAGTTCTTTTATGGCCGGAGTCGCGGGGTGTCTGTGGGTTAACTTTTTAAGAACCGTGACCCCTGAACATTTTCCGCTGATGGAAAGTATTCGCTATCTGGCCATGATTATTGTCGGCGGGCTGGGCAGTGTGCTGGGCGCTATTTTGGGTGCCATATTCATGACCCTGGTGCCTGAAATACTCAAAAACACACTGAGCCTGATGGTGGATGCTTTCCCCCAGGCCATGGGCTATCTGTTTCCGCTGCAGCAGGTCGTTTTCGGTCTGCTCATTGTGGTGTTTCTGGTTTTCGAGCCCCATGGATTGGCTGAAATGTGGCGTCGTGTGAAAGATTATTTTCGGCTGTGGCCCTTTGAGTATTAGGAGCTACCTCGAACAGTATCGAGCGCTAAAAGCTTGTGCTTATTTCGGTTCAAAGTGTCCGGATTTTATGAGTTGAGCCCGTTACCCGTTGGTCCGCCGCAGGCGGATTAACTATAAACATACATTTTTTATAACGGGCACAACCGGTTAACCTGATAGAAAACCTGTTTTTGTTAGAAAGGCTGTCGAGTTGTGTACAGGAAAGAACTGACAATCATCGAAATTATAACCCAAATGAAAGGAGTCAGCTATGAAACACGTTAGAATCTTAATGGCACTGACGTTGATGCTGTTTTTGTTCGGGTCAGCGGGGAATGTGATTGCAGCGGATGTTATCAAAGTGGGTGCTTGCCAGCCGATCACCGGCCGTTTTGCCTTTGCCGGCAAGCACCTTAATGCCGGACTGATGGATTCGTTAAATTATGCCAACGAGCAAGGTGGCGTGGGGGGCATGAAGTTTAAATACATCTATGAAGACACCGGTTATGATCTCAAGCGCGCCATTGCTTCTTTTAAAAAGATGATGGCTCAGGATAAACCGGCCATGATGTACGGCGAATCCACTGGCCAGGGAAAGGCCCTGGCGCCTGAGATCAACAATCGCTATAAAGTGCTTTACGGCTCAACCAGCTTCTCAGAAGAGCTTAGCGTGCGGGAGAAAAATCCCTACATCTTTGTCAGCGGGCCAACTTACGCCCAGCAGTTTGGTGTGCTGTTGAAATACATTGCCAAAAATCCCAAGAAAAAAGGTGTGGCGCCCAGGGTGGCATTTTTCTATAGCGATACCGAATTCGGGCGCGACCCGATTCCGTTTGCCCGCAAGCTGGCCAAAGAGCTGGGTATCGAAGTGGTCGCCGAAGAAGTCACTAAGGTCGGGGCCGTGGATGTCACCAGCCAGTTGCTGGATCTCAAGCGCAAAAAACCCGACTACTGCATATTCCAGGGCTACGTGGTTTCACCGATTCCGGAAGTGATCACCGGCGCCAAAGATTTCGGCCTGGATATCACCTTTATGGGCACTTTCTGGGCCATGAGCAAGATGCTGCTCGACAAGCTGGGCCCGGATGGGGAAGGCTATATGGGCGTATCACCTTACGCTTATTACTACATGGATGACGTGCCCATGATCAAGAACATCAAGGCCTACAACCAAAAGCACCACCCGGAGGTGACCTATCGGCCCAACTCTTACCTGCAGGGCTGGTTCACCGGAATGGTTTTCGTGAAGCTGGCTCAAATCACGCATGAAAAAGGTTTGCCGATCACCGGCGAAAATTTAAAGAACGCTATCCCGCTGGTCCAAAAATGGGATACCGGTGGCCTGGCCGGCCTGGTCAGCTTTGGCGACACCAACGCGACGGCCATGGGTAAGGTGTACCGGGCGAAAGCCGGGAAGTTTGTATCGGCGTCGGATTGGATTTATCTCGACTAATCCAGACGTTTGCCGAACCTTGCATAATAAGTAATAGGAAATTGAAAGCCTCCGACTCGCCCTGTTGAATGCCGCAAAGCGGCCCCCGAAGGGGATTCAACAGGGCGAGTACAAGATCCAGGTATGTGAAGGTCTTGAAGCAGTTTCAAAACCCCTTTTCCGTGGTTTGCGGCTTTTGAAAATCGCTAAACTCGTTCCGCTAATCCGCCATAGGCGGAAAAAACTCGGGCGAACGCCCTCAAACAGTTCAAGATTTTGCGCTACACTTCGTTAAGCGCTTTTAACAAAAGACCGCAAAATATACCTCAAAGGGGTTTTGAAATTGCTTTTTGAAAACAATTTGGCGATTTGATGGTATCACAGGGGGATGGTTTGACGCCCATTCTGGAAGTCAACAATATCGAAGTCATTTACAACAATGTGATCCTGGTATTAAAGGGTCTTTCCCTGCAAGTTCCGGAGGGCGCCATTGTGGCGCTGCTGGGATCTAACGGGGCTGGCAAATCCACTACCCTCAAGGCGATCAGCGGACTTTTACCTCTGGAAGACGGCGAGATTACCGAAGGCAGTATTCATTACCGGGGAAAGTCTCTGGCAGGTCTGGCACCGCACAAAATTGTGCGCCGCGGAATTTTTCAAATCATGGAAGGGCGGCACATCTTCGAGGATCTGACCGTCGAGGAAAATTTAACCTGTGGGGCTTACACCCGTAAAGACCGCAGCGGCGTCAGTCGAGACCTGGACAAGTGCTTTGCCTATTTTCCGGTCTTAAAAAAGCGCATGAAGCAAACAGCCGGATACTTGAGCGGCGGCGAGCAGCAGATGCTGGCCATCAGCCGGGCGCTTTTAGCCCAGCCCCGGCTGATGATGCTCGACGAACCCTCCATGGGCCTGGCGCCCTTGCTGGTCGATGAGATCTTTGAGATCATTCGCCAGATCAATCAAAATGAAGGCACCACCATGCTGTTGGTGGAGCAGAATGCGCAGATGGCTCTGGAGATCAGCTCATATGGCTATATCATGGAAAACGGCCGGGTGGTTCTGGATGGCCCGGTGGATCTTTTGCTCAACGATCGCGACGTGCAGGAGTTTTATATGGGCGTGGGCCATACCGACAGCAAGAGCAGCTACCGCGATGTCAAGCACTACAAGCGGAGGAAACGATGGCTGAGCTGAGCGGTAAAACCCTGATACAGTCATTTTTAGAGCGTGTCGCCGAGCGCGGCCAGCAGATCGCTCTGCGGGAAAAGGATTTTGGCATCTGGCAAAACGTCACCTGGAATCAATATCAGTCGCATGTGAAGCATTTCGCGCTGGGGCTTGTGCGCTTGGGTTTCAAGCGGGGCGATCATCTATCGATCCTCAGTGAGAATTGCTGCGAATGGCTATACGCCAGTCTGGGCTGCATCAGCTTGGGCGGTGTGCCCCTGGGGGTCTACCCCACCAGCCCATACCCGGAAGTCCATTATGTTGTCAAACACTCTGATTCGGTGATCGTGGTCTGTGAGGACCAGGAGCAGACCGACAAGGTTCTGCAAGTTCTGCAGGATCTTCCCAAGCTTATAAAAATCATCGTCAAAGACATGAAGGGATTGAGAAATTATCCGAAAGATAACATCATCTCCTTTCAAGCCGTGGAAGTGCTGGGCCAGGAACTGGCTGAGGAGCAGCCGGATCTTTTTGAGCGCCAGGTACAAAAAGGGCGTGCCGAAGATGTTTGCATGATGATTTACACCTCGGGCACCACCGGCCTGCCCAAAGGGGCCATGGTCAACCACCGCAACATCGAAGCCACTACCCTGGCGACATCCGAGGCTCTGGAAGCTGATGAAAAAGACAGCGCGGTGTCTTATCTGCCTCTATGTCATGTCGCTGAGCAGATTTTCAGTTTGTACCTGCCGATCCATTTAGGGATTACGGTCAACTTTGCCGAAAGTGTGGCCACCATCCAGAGCGATCTTCGGGAGATTGCACCCACCGTTTTCCTTGGCGTTCCCCGTATCTGGGAAAAACTTCAAAACTCCATAACCGTTAAAATTGAGGATTCCAGTTGGCTTAAACGCTGGCTCTTTAAGTGGTGCATGGCTATCGGGTACCAGGTATGTGACCGGCGATTGGCCAAAAAGAAAATCGGTGCGGGCTTGAAGCTGGGCCGATGGACGGCCTATGGGTTGATGTTTCGGGCGCTGCAAAACTATGTGGGTCTTCGCAAGGTGCGCCTGTGTTTTTCGGCGGCAGCCAAGGTCAGCCCGGAAGTGCTGCGTTTTTTTCACGCCATCGGCATCCAGGCCAAGGAAGGATACGGCATGACCGAATGCACCGGCCTGTCTTTCATCCATATGGGCGATGATATAAAGCTGGGAACGGTCGGCAAGCCGATCAGCTGCATCGCCTATCAACTCGGTCCGGACGGGGAATTGATGAAGCGAGGGCCGAGCATCTTTGCTGGCTACTATAAAAATCCCGAGGCCACTGAGAAAACAGTAGTGGATGGATGGCTTTTGACAGGTGATATCGCAGAGGTGGATGAAGACGGGCACCTGGCCATTGTGGACCGCAAAAAAGATATCTTGATTACCTCGGGGGGGAAAAACATCGCCCCGTCTTTGCTGGAGAACGAACTTAAAGTCAGCCCGTACATCAAGGAGGCGATTATACTGGGCGATGGCAGAAAATTCGTTTCCGCTCTGATCCAAATCGACTTTGAAAATACGGGCAAGTGGGCTACAGATCAGCGCCTGCCCTATACCAATTTTAAATCTTTGGCCCGTTTGTCCGAAGTTCGCAGGATGATTCAGCAAGAAGTGGACCGAGTCAATGAGCGTTTCGCGCGGGTGGAGAATGTGCGCAAGTTTTTGCTGCTGACCAAAGAACTGGATCATGATGATGATGAAATGACGGCGACCATGAAGGTCAGACGCGCCAATATTTATGAAAAATTTGCTGAAGAGATCGAGCAAATTTACGGAAAGGTGGTTTCAAACCTTTAAATTGCAGAAAAATATCCACTGGTGTCTACTTTTTTTATCCTTTCCTGTGTGCCGGTTGCCTGCCAATAGTATAACCTCTTAAATTTCTAACAAATTTTAAAATACAGGGTTCAGCATAAAAATTGCACTCACATGTTATGTCCCTGGACAAATCTCAAAATGGTTTCAGCAGAATTATAGGATAAGGAGGTAATATGAAAAAAATAGGACTGCTTCTTTTTTTGCTATTTTGTCTGCCGTCGATCCTGCTGGCACAGGAAAAACCCACACCCGCGGAAGCCCAAAAAGTAATTGATTACTATTATCAGGGTAAAGGCATGGGTGCCGTCCTGGTAGCGTACAAATTATGTGCCCAGATTTATGAAGAAGGACCTTACAAATACGAATGCCAGGAAGTGGTTACCGGGGGACAAATTGAGAAAGACCGGGAAGTCTTTTTATGGATGAATTTCCTTGTGCCTGCCGGAGATCAACCCGACATCATCATTCATTTCAAGCGCAATAATAAAGTTCGAAGCGTCAGCAACCTCGAGCTCCCCGGCTCTCTGCGGTATCGAACCTGGAAAAAAATCCCAACCGAACGTCTGGGTGATTGGGAAGTCAGCATCATTCAGGAACTGCCCGACACCGATCTTAATTTAGGGCAGTTGCAGTATTCCGTTGTTGAGGCTGGCCAATAATATTTGGTGCTCGGTGTTGTCGGATTGAAGTCCGTGTCGAATTTATCTTACTTTAATGGCGCCCATCGTCACATCGTCATGCGGCGCTTCATTTGAACTGATGGACAATACAAAGCGGGCAATCAAACAAGGCAGGGCAAGGCTCCAAAAAAGCCAGGGCGCAGGTTATCCTGCGCCCCGCTAATTCGGTATAAAAGAGAAACAAAGATGGGGTCAAATGTTGTTATTTTATTCTATCAGCCGGCCCTAAACCGTTGGCGGCAAAAAAACTATTTTATGATTTACCGGAAAGGGATTTAAATTCCTTGGCTAATTTTTGATACTCGGCATCCAGTTTATCTAACGCTTGAGGTGTAATATTACTGCCCATATCTATTTTCATCTGGGTCCACTTGGACATAAGGGAAGTTAATTTCGCCTCTAATTCTGCTTTTTGGCCATCTTCGGCTTTGGCGTATTCCTGCACAACACCGCCAAATTCCTGGATAAATTGAGTCATCTGTTGCTTTTCTTGTGAGTCTCCGCATCCCACCACGAACAGGAGCCCCGCAATCGCAGTCAGCACCACCACAAATTTGAGAGTCGTCTTGGTTTTAAACATTTAGAGCCTCCAACAATAGTTTGATAGAAGTTAGATTACTGAATCAAATTCAACAAGTATAGACGTCAAAAGCGATTTAATTCGGTTTTAATCTATATATAATAAAATTCGAGAAATCAACAAAAATTTTGGCTATTATTTTTGGAATTGTCCCTTTAATCCGGTTTTTCTCCAGGTGCGATATGCATTTATTTCACCCTTTAACGAATTCATAATCGTGGTTAAGACCGCCAGATCATCTAAATACCCAACCAGGGGAATGAAATCCGGGATCAGATCTGCGGGTAGGATGAAATACAGCAAGCCACCGCCAATCATGGCAATATTGGCCGAGTGCAGTTTGTATTCGCCTTTGACCGCGTCTTTGAACAGCGCATACAGCTCAGCAACATTTTCAAGGACCTTTCTTAAGGATGGGTAAGCCTTATTGAGTTTATTGCGAATGGCATCATCGTTTATGAATTCTGTAAAATCCTTGCCTTTTGTAAATCGGAGCATGCGGTCGTAGTTTTTGCGGCCTTCGGTATCAGACAGTACATGATAGGCCTGATTGAGCACTTTGGTTTTTTCTTCCGCCTGCGCCGTACGATCGCGATTTTTATCCGGGTGCCATAGTTTGACCTGCTTGAGATAGGCCTGCTTGATCTCCTGGGGCCCGGCTTGTGGATCCACTTCCAGCAGCTCATAGTAGTTGACAAATTTTTCAGAAGGTTTGTTCATTTTTTAATCGGCTGATCATTCCCCGGTTACAAAGTCCATTTTAACCCGCACTAATATAAGCAACTAAAATACAGACGTCCATCGTTTTATTGGCATTTGACACTCGAAATCGAAGCTTGAAACGCTATGGTTGCAAAAAAGCTTCGAATACCATAATAGGCAGGCCTCAGATGTTTTAAGGCCTAAACGGGCAGGATTTGGCTCTGGCGGTGGCGGTAACGACAGCCCTATATATAACCAATAAATTTAAGACATGCATATGATGGTATGGATTTCAATTCCATGGACAGCGCCCAACGCTTAAAAAGCCAGACGCAACAACTCACTTTGCTGATCCTTGTCATCGGAGCTGTGCTGATCAGTTTTACCGGTGTCTGGGTTAAGGTGGCCCATGTGGCGCCAAATGTTTCCGCCTTCTACCGGGTTTTTTTCGGTGGCGCTGCTTTGCTGCTGGCGGCACTGTATCGTCGTGAGCTGCGCTGGTTCGGTCTGCGCCATCTATTGTTGAGTCTGCTATGCGGTTTTCTGCTGGGCCTGGACCTGTGGCTGTATCATTACAGCATTGAATACATCGGCCCGGGGCTGGGCACGATTCTGCCGAACTTTCAGGTGTTCATTCTGGCCGCGGTCGGGGTACTGTTTTTAAAGGAGCCGATGCGATGGATTTACCTGATATCCTTGCCCCTTGCTTTTGTGGGTCTGTTTATGATCGTTGGGGTTAACTGGTCCGACCTGCAAATCCAATATCGCATCGGCGTTTATTACGGCCTGGCGGCAGCGATTTGCTATGCGGGATTTTTGCTGTCGCTTCGTCAACTGCAGGCTGACCAGATGGGCACTTCTTTTTTTTATGTGCTGATGATGGTCTCATTGACCACGGCCATCTTTTTAGGGGCAGAGATTGTCTTCAGGCAAACTTCATTTAAGATACCGGATCTGCAGAGCCTGTTGGCCCTGCTTGCCTTGGGCCTGCTCAGCCATACCGTCGGCTGGATTCTGATCACCAACGCCCTACCGAAAGTTCGCGCATCTTTTTCAGGCTTGATTCTATTGCTTCAGCCCACGCTGGCGTTTGTCTGGGACGTTTTGTTTTTTCAAAGACCGACCACCCTGTTCAACTGGCTGGGTGTGCTGATTGCCCTGGCGGCCATATATCTGGGCATGGCCCGACAATCGACCAGCAGTCATTAAGTGAAACGTAAGACCCCAATCTTCGTCTGACCGGGTATGGCAAAATTAATTTTCATTTGACCGCCTGCAAACTGATAAGGTATAGGAATTTTCGATCCCCAGCGCACGTTATTTTAAAAACCATTTTCAATTTTTTGTTATTTTTGGTTTCCAATCTCATTTCTTACTTCTAAATCGAATATCAGCTTGAAATTATGATCAAAGAGTCGCAATAGAGGAGGCGATATGAAAACCTTTTTCCTTTTTTTGTTAATCCTGCTTACGGTTGCATGTAGCCATACCCAGGAAACAAGCGTGACGGCGCTTGAAAAACAGACCAACGCTTTAGTTGAAGAGAAAAACGTCATCAAAACTGTCAACCGCCTGTTTGTCAGCACCGACAACCGGGATTGGGAAGGCGTCAAAGCCTGTTTTGCTGATGAAGTTGTGCTTGATATGACCTCTGTCATGGGCGGTGAGCCCAACAAATTAACGCCACAGCAAATAGCAGATGGCTGGGCCCAGGGACTTAAAGGGTTGAAAGCCATCCATCACCAGGCCGGCAACTACGATGTCTCCTTAAAAGCAGATGAGGCGGATGTTTTCTGCTATGGCATTGCCTTTCATTATTTGCCCAACGCCACAGGGCAGAACAGCCGTACCTTCGTCGGCAGCTATAATTTTCACCTGAAAAAAATCGGGCCTGTCTGGAAGATTGATATTTTTAAATACAACCTGAAATTCATTGACGGAAATTTGGAATTGCACAAATATGTCAAATAGCCGTCTCAAAAAATGATCTGTTTACAGCAGGAGAAATTTTCGCGTATCGCCTGATTAATGTATCATTTATCATTAATTTTCATGCAGGATTGAGGAGGAGGATTTGGATAAGGTTAATTTGCTTCCCGGTGATGTGTTCCTGACCTATGGTGCCGGGTTTTTTTCAAAACTCATTCGGTTTTTTACGCGCACCATCGGTGAGAGCAGAACCAAAGTGAACCACACCGGTATTGTGGTGACCGAAGGTGATCTGGAAAACAGCCAGGTGGTTGAAACCCTGTTGCGCGTTCGCAAGCATAAATTGTGGAAGCGCTACGGTCCATTTAGTCATGACAAGGTGGCCATCTATCGCCCGATCAACCTGACGTCTGCTGAAACCGATACAATCGTCGAAAAGGCAGTGGCCCAGGTGGGCAAAAGGTACGGCATTTTTACGGTGATCGGCCATCTGCTGGATTGGCTGCTTTTGGGCGCTTATGTTTTTCGCAAAATTTTACAAAGCAAAGATTACCCAATCTGCTCGTGGTTGGTGGCTTATGCCTTTGCCAAAGCAGGCAAAGACTTTAATGTTGAGCCGGGAGCCGCCCAGCCAGACGACATCTGGGATTTCATACAGAAAAATCCGGACAAGTATCAACTGATCCACCCGCTTGAGCAGATCTGGTAAGTGCCAAAGCTACCCGCGACAGGCCATCTCTCCACAAGTCGGTCTGTATCCGAGATAAACCCAGCAAATCTATTGACTTCGTCTTCCCTGATGTTGGTCTTCCGACCGATAAATGCCCAAAATTTACTTTGACAAATGATAAAAATTCGATTTATATAATAACCGGTTGGTATATTTTATGTTGGAGGCTTAATTGGCTGCCAAAGGCATTCAAACACGTCAGCACATCATTGAAAAATCATTGCAGTTGTTCTGCATCAAAGGTTATTTCAACACCTCGATTAATGACATCACGGCCGCTACTGATTTGACCAAGGGCGGATTCTATGGGCATTTTGCCAGCAAGGAAACGCTCTGGTATGCGGTATACGATGAAGCCATGCGTATCTGGCGGGATGTCGTTTTTGAGGGTATCGCCGCTGTTTCCGATCCGCTGCAGCGCATCCAGCTGCTGATTGACAATGATATTAAACACAAGCTTGGAAATCAGGTATTTGAAGGCGGCTGCTTTTTCCACAGCATGCTGGTGGAGCTTTCCGGTCAATCAGCCGCCCTGAGCAGTCATATAATGCAAGGTTTTGACCAGCTTGCCGGCCTGCTATGCGCCTGGCTCAAACAGGCCCATCAGCAGGGAAGGCTCAAGGACAACCTGAATTTCAATGCCATTGCCCGCCACATCATCATGGCGTTAAACGGCGCCGCTGCCCTGCATGCCTGCAACCGCGACCCCGCTATTTTGGATCAGGCCGTCAACGAGCTGCATTTTTACATCCAACAGCTCCAAAAACAATAAAATATACCAATCGGTTTATATATTATTTGGATTTCTTCCTAAATATTCCACTTCCACGCTTCATTCCTTTTCGCAACTCCGTTCAACATCATATAAAGCTTTTTAGACAGGATTTACCCGTCTTCGCTCTGGCGAGCTACGCCGCGCCAAGCAGTATTATCAGGATTTCTTTTGGCCGTTATCCGGAAGATAACGGCCAAACCCTATCGCCTGCGGCGAATATTACGTACTTTCATGAACTGAATATATAATCCAGAAATTTGGAGTCTTCCCCGCTTTAGGTTGAATACCGAAATAGTTTATTCCGCTGAAAGCGGATTGAGTTTAGTCGCTCTCGTCTGGAGAGCGACTAAGAGAATTATCCTCAAAATCCTGTAGATCCTGTCTGAGAATAAGGTTCAATCCGTGCATTTTTATTAAAGTGTTACGGCATTTATGGCGATAATAATAATAGAGACAAGCTGTTAAACGTCGAAATCGTTTCAGGAGCCGCCTATGAAAAAATTAATATTTGTTCTGGTCATCATTTTACTGCCTGCCATCGCATTTGCCAATTTTTCCATCAAGTTTGACAACACCACCAACAAAAAAATGTTTTACCTGCTGTATTGGATCGATCACACTTATGACTGGCCGCATCCGTTCAACCTGGCGGGCGGCGAGCTCAAGGCTTCCGAAACAGTGGACTTAAATGTGAGCCTGGACAACGGACACTACTACGTGGTTTGGCACGATGATGGTGATTGGAAAAACAAAGTGACGATGGATGTTAAAGACGGTATTAAATCGGTTACAGTCACGCCGATTAAAAGCAGTATGAAAAAATAACAAACGGGCCACAGCCCGTAAATTGTCTGGCCGAACGTGCCACGGCAGTACCCGACAAGGGGGTTCGAAAAAGGAATCAGAATATTTCTGGTTCCTTTTTTTTAGAACTCATCTCAAAAATGCATTCTATGCGCCTCAGGCGCACTAATCCGCCGAAGGCGGTCTCCACTTTTGAATCGGCCTGGTCTTTGGGCGTCCCTTCTTTGAAAAATATAGCGGATTGCAAAATGGTGTGAATTTGCATAAGTTTGATGCAATCATAAGCTTTGCGAATTTTCCTGACAATTTTGTTCGTGTACGTATAAAAAGGAATATATGAAATGAAAGTCGTTTTTCATGAGGATTTTTATAAGGTATATACCGGTGACCCGGCAGCCGCCGCCGGACGCATGGAGGCCATCGTCAATACCATTGAACCGCACATAGCGTTCATTCAAGCAGAGCCTGCCGTCCGTCAGCACATTGCCGCCATCCACACCGAAATGTATATCCAGCAGGTTGAAAACCAGGGATTATACGAAATCGCCGCGCTGGCCGCTGGCGGCGCCATTCAGGCCGCTCAAATCGGTCTGTCTGAACCCTGCTTCGGGCTGATCCGCCCCCCGGGGCATCACGCCTCGGCGGCTTCAGCCTGGGGGTTTTGTTTTTTTAATAACATGGCTGTGGCCTTAGAGACGCTGCGACGCCAGAAAAAAATCAAAACTGCCTGCGTGCTGGATATCGATTATCATTTCGGTGACGGCACGGTAAATATTTTAGATAAGCGAAATTGGGTGACCGTTATTAATATTGAAGGCCGCAACCGCAGCGATTACCTCAAAGAGGTGGAAACGGTTATGAAAAACTGCCGGGCGGATTTGATCGGCATTTCCGCTGGTTTCGATAACCACGCTGAAGACTGGGGCGGTCTACTCTACACCGAGGATTACGAAGAAATTGGACGCCGGGTTAGATCAGCTGCCGACGCCAATGGAGGCGGCTGTTTTGCTATTCTGGAAGGCGGATACAATCATGATGTTCTCGGGCAAAATGTCATGGCCCTGATTCAAGGCATGACAAGGGTATGACTCTTTACTTCATATCCATGCGTTAAACTAAGGGGACGCCCATAAAATTATAAGTTTCTCATCTATCTTCAAGCAAATAAGTTGGAACCTTGCATAATAGGTATTTTGGTCGCCATATTGGGCTTGTTTAGCTTGGTATTGTTAACTATTTCTACAGCTTCTCATTAATCTTCATGCATATTGAGTTGAACCTTGCACGAGTTGGAGGTTTTCATATGCAAGGCATTTAAGGGCGAGGCTATAGTGAACTATGCCTCGCCCTTAATAACGCAGCAAATGGAAGCCTCCGGCTCGCCCATCGGGTGAAGATTAATGAGATAAAATGATTTTCATCCTTTTACATGACAGATATTTTGGTCGACATATCGGACTTATTTAGCCTGGTATTATTAAGGGCTTATACAGTCTCTCATTAATCTTCATGCAAGGTTTCAACTTGGACGCGGCAGGTATTACTCGGAAAGGCGCCTGCGGGGGACATGCTGTCTTTGGTGAGAACGTTCACACTGCCGCCATTATCAACACCATCGGCATCCGGCTGATACCAGGCGCCGGCATCCAGGCTAACGACTCCGGGCATGATGCGATCCGTGACTTTGGCCCGGGTGCGCAGACGACCGCACGCATTGTAAACTAAAACCCCATCGTCAGTTTTAATACCGCGTTTAGCAGCATCCTCTGTGTTTATCCACATGCGATCATCGGTTTTTTCTTTCAGTTGGGCAATGTTGTCAAATTGAGAATTGACGCGGGTTTTGGCATGCGGGCTGACCAGCTGCAGCGGAAATTCGGTTAATTGCTCACTGGCCGTTTTTTCCCAGGGATCCATGTGCTGGGGAATTGCCGGAATTTGGGCGTTGCCCATCTGGGCAATTTTGTGGCTGTAGATTTCAATTTTGCCGCTGGGGGTCGCAAACGGATGGCGCTCAGGGTCCTCAATCTGTTTTTCGAAAGCCACCCGGGGCTCAGCGAGTGCTACGCGATACACACCTTTTTGACGAAATTCCTCTGGATCCGGAAAATGCGGCGTGGCGGCCAGAAATGAATCCAACCACTGCCGGTCGGATCGTTGATTGTAGCCCTCAATGCCCAGAAGACCTGCCAGCGCGGTAAAAACAGCCAGATCCGAACGGGTTTCCCCTCTGGACTCAATGACCTTGTTCATATAGATACAGTAAGGGCCGCCCAGCCAGGGCTGGCCGATATCTTCCTGTTCCATATAATGGGTGATCGGCAAGACAATGTCGGCAAAGCGAGCGGTGGGTGTTAAAAACAGTTCATGAACGACCATAAATTCCAGGGCTTTAAGTGCTTTGACGCCTTTGTTAATATTTGAAAACTGATTTAACATATTGCAGCCGACCACATAAAGCAGCTTAATATCTGCCGGAAAACCGCCGCTGCGGCCTTTTAACAGGGTGTCGTAAATTTCATTGACATGCACTGCCGGGTTTTCTTTGTCAGGTACGGGCAATGATGCTGCCAGGTCCCCCATATCCATACGATCGGTGCCCCCGGCCACATGGCCGCCGACATTGCCGATATTGGCGGTCATCGCGGCCAGCGTCATCGCTGCCCGGTGGAACTGCTCGCCAAATGTGCTGCGGCCCGGTGCCCAGCTGGCGCACAGCGCCGCCGGTTTCAATTCCGCGTAATCCCGGGCCAGGTCAAAGATGTCTTCCACCGGCACGCCGCTTCTCTGTGAGGCCCACTGCGGGGTTTTGGGGATCCCATCGGCTTTCCCCAAGACATAATCCTTAAAGTCTTCGAATCCGTAAGTATGGGTAGCAATGAAGTCTCGATCATAGAGGCCCTCATCCATCATGACATGGGCCATGGCCATCATCACAGCCGTATCGCTGCCCGGTTGGATGGCAATCCAACGCTCAGCCAGCGTTTTTCCGGATGCAGTTAAGCGCGGGTCTACTGCTATAATTTTGGCGCCGTTTTTCTTGGCCTGACGGAGATAGGCTGCTGTATAAGGCCGGAAGCGGGAGACCAGCGGATCCCAGCCCCACAAAATTATATATTTTGAGTGCAGCAGGTTGTCGCGGCTGTTGGCGGTAAAGCGGGAGCCGAAGGTGGTTTCACATGCGAATCTGGCGCCTTCCATTGAGGTGCTGCCCCAGACGGTGGTGCACCCGCCAAACTGGTTAAAAAAGCGCTGGGCTGTTTTGATGCTGTTGTTCAGGGCGCCTTCGTTGCCGTAATAATTCATCAGCAGAGTGGCATGTGCCCCGTAGGTTTTTTTAACCTCGGCCAATTTATGCGCCACCGTGTTCAGTGCTTCATCCCAAGAAATGGGTACAAATTGTGCCTGTCCGCGAGGGCCGGTTCTTTTCAAGGGCTGCGTAAGGCGATCCGGCGCATAAACGACATGCTTTTGAGACAGACCGCGGATGCAGGCGGTCAAGGCTCGTTCACGCCGGCTGTCGGTACCGATACGGGTGATCCTGCCTTCGGCCACATGTACTTTGAGCAGGCAGCGCGCCCCGCAGTCAAAAGAGCAGGTGGTGGTGATTACTTTTTCGTTCAAAATAACCTCACGCAAAGGCGCTAAGAGATTTCTAAGTTTTTAAAGCTATAATTTTTTGTTTCCTTGGTGCTCGTTTTGGCTTTGTGGTTATACACACAATCGCAAACGATCGTCCACCCGAAACTTGCGTCATACATCTACCCGGCTGACGAATTAAAAATTTAGGGGGACGCCCATAAAATTATAAGTTTCTAGGTACATGTATTTCATATCCTGGTGTTATCTGTATTATATAAAAGGAACACGATTGATTTTAAGTATTTGAAATTATATATAAAATAAAAAATAGCTTGCGCAAGCCGTTCTACAAAATACATCAAGGGGTTGAACCAACCGATTCCAATCGATATATCATTAATTACATGGTGCTATCGAGACAGCAAAAAATATGTCGTCAAGTGAGGTGCTGAAACCGCCATTCAGGATTATTAGAGCATTTTTTTGTTGTAAGATAGAGTGAGTATCAATGAGAAACTTATAATTTTATGGGCGTCCCTTCACAAAAACTATTCAGGTATCTAATTTTTCGGAGGCTGTGATGAAAGCAAAAACTGGCACCAATTTTTCGCGGCGTGAATTTATACGTCTGGCTGCGGCGGCAACGGCTGCCTTTTCGGTTGACTGGACAAGGGTGAAAGCGCTGGCTGCCGCTATTGAGCCTAAAAAAGACTTCCCGGTGGTTGTCATTGGCGGCGGGCTGGGCGGTTTGAGTGCAGCAGCACATTTGGCCAACAGCGGTTTTCCGGTCACCTTGATCGAGCAGCATGACCGACCAGGCGGTTACGCTACAAGCTTTGATCGAGACAAATATACATTCGATGTATCTTTGCATGCCACCTTAAGTGCCCGGGGTGGATTAAAAGACTCCCTTGAAGGCGCCGGTGTGCTGGAAAAAGTCGAGACTGTCGAATTGCCCGAGCTGTGCCGCATTATAACACCCGATCATGACATGACCTGGCCCCAGAAGAATCCAGTAGCCATTGTAGAACAGCTGACTCAGCTTTTTCCTGATGAAGCCAAAGGAATTCAGGGATTTTTCGATGAGATTTTAGGTGTCATCGATGAGGCCATAAAACCGTTTGAGCGAGATTCCTGGTGGGATTTAATTCGATTTCCGATGACTCATAAAAATATGTGGGCCATCCGCAAAGATACATTAGCGCAGGTTCTCGATCGATATACCCAGGATCCCAAGCTTAGGAGTATTTTATCAACTTTCTGGCCTTACTATGGGCTTCCTCCATCTAAGCTATCCGGCTTTTATTACGCTGTTGCTACCGCGGCCTATATTCGATTCGGCGGTCATTACATCAAACACCGCTCCCAGGATTTAAGTGATGCTTTAGTGCAGGCCATAGACGGCGCCGGCGGGCAAATGCTGCTGGGCACCGAGGCAATCGCCATTACCCTGAAAAGGGGAGCAGTTACTGGCGTGGTGCTTGACAATGGGAAAAAAATCACCGCCAGAGCAGTTATTTCTAATGCCAGTGTACCTGCGACACTGGATTTGCTGACACGCGATACAGCACCTGAAGATTTGCCGCGTAAGGCAAAGTCCTATACGGAGAAGATAAAGGACTATCGCCCGTCTTTATCTACATTTCTAGTCTGGCTGGGTCTGAACCGTGACATCAGAAAATCGGTCAACGGGTATGAAATTTTTTTCAACGAGCACTACGATCCGGAACGAAGCTATCAAGCATGCTTGGCCTGCGATCCAAGCAAAAGTGGGCTGGGCGTTACCATTTACGACCATGCTTTTGATGGTTACTCACAACCGGGCACTTCAACCGTTCAGTTGCTGATACTCAGCGGTTACGAACCCTGGAAACCGTATGCAGGTGATTATTTTGCAGGCCGTAAAAAAGCCTACAATATGCAAAAAGAACAAATTGCGGAGGCTCTTATCAAAAAGGCCGAACAGCATGTGATTCCCGGGCTCAGCTCCATGATTGAAGTTGTTGAGGCGGCCTCTCCCTTGACCAACATTACCTATACCCGCAACCCGGAAGGTGCCATTTACGGCTATGAGCAGGCAATGAACAATGCCTACATGAACAGGCTTGAAAATACAACGCCCTACAAGGGGCTTTATCTGGCGTCGGCATGGAGCAATCCGGGAGGCGGCTTCCAGCCGTGCTTGGATTCCGGCGCCCAGGCATTTAATGCGCTGGTCAAAGAATGGGGTGGCTAGCGGTCATTCCATGATAAAGATTTGTACGATTATGATAGAAACTTATAATTTTATGGGCGTCCCGCTTTTACGCTTTTAAAGCAGGTTTATTAAGGATGAATACCTTAGAGCGGTATTATTCGATTGTTGATGATGTTGATGCTTTTGTAGAGGCGGCCAGCCGGCCCCAGCCGTTGTTTGCCTGGACCAATACCCTGCGCACCACCACCCGGCAACTGGTCGATGTCCTCGAACCGGACGGCTACACACTGACCCCGCTCGAGTGGCATTCAGAGGCCTATCGCGTTTGCAGTCAAAATGGAGACAGGCGTTTGGGGCGCCACTGGTCCTATCTGGCCGGGTGGTTTCACATTCAGGAGGCCAGCTCAATGATCCCGGCCTTGCTGCTGGATCCGCAGCCCGGTGAGCGTGTTCTGGACCTGTGCGCTTCTCCGGGCAATAAGACCGCTTTGATGGCCCAGGCTCTGGGAAACCGCGGCACCGTGATAGCCAACGATATTTTCTGGGAACGTATCCGGCCGCTGCGCTCGGCCATAGACCGGCTGGGGTTGATGAATGTCAGTGTGACCTGCCATGACGGCACCGCTTATCCACGAGCGGCCGGGGATTTTGATTGTGTTCTGGTGGATGTGCCCTGCAGTTGCGAAGGCACCAGTCGACGCCATCCGGGTATTTTAAATCGGGCGCCCTTCCAACCAATGCCGAAACGCTTCCACAAGCAACAGCTGCTGCTGGAATCCGCCATCCGCCGCTGCCGGGTCGGGGGCCGCATACTATATAGCACCTGCACCTATGCGCCGGAAGAAAATGAGGCTATTGTCGACGCTGTTCTAAAAAAAATGCCCGGTGTGGTTCGCTTTTTACCGGTCAACCTGCCGGGCTTAAACAGCGCTCCGGGTATGACGTCCTGGGCAGGTGCAACCTTTCACGACGATCTGCGGCACTCGATTCGGATTTGGCCGCATTTAAACGATACCGGCGGATTTTATATTGCTCTCCTGGAAAAGATCGACGGTGTTGCTCACAAAGCGGTCGAGCCGCTCGAATTAAGTCACCCTGATTTTGAGACCGCTTCCGGCAGCACCCAACAGCGCTTGAACGACGCTGAGCAGATGTTTAACATCCTTAGCACGCGATTCGGTATCGATCGTAGTGCCTTTGATAATTTGCAACTGCTCAATAAAAGCCGGCGCGATATTTACGCTGTAGCCGCCGATCACCGACCGCCACATATGGCCAAATGCATCAGCGGACTACCGCTGTTTCATTTTCATTTTAAATACCCCAAATTGACCACCTCATGTGCCACCGCCTTTGGCCGCAAGGCCGATCGCAATGTCATTAATGCGTCTTGCGACAAGCTGCATTCTTACTTGGCCCGAAAGCCGTTTACTCTTAAAAAGTACCAGATCCAGTCCTGCGACGGCAGCGGTTATGTGCTGATTCGCCATCAAA
>JAAUYK010012459.1_pt1 | contig 55834 bp, 40 predicted proteins | sample 7278021 | NCBI WGS metagenome assembly JAAUYK01 (sample SAMN14350223, study PRJNA611818) | marine sediment metagenome | isolation source: surface marine sediment (1.8m) | place: French Polynesia: Moorea | collected 2018-08
AAAGAAATTTTGAGCTACCTGGGTTGGATCGGCAGTTACGCCGGGGATATTGAACCAGAAACCAATCCAGGTCACCTGAAATTTCAGCTGCTTGGGATCTTTTTTAAGCACATTTGCCCAAGCATATTTGGCACCCAGATAGGCGCAAGCAGCCAAACGGCGTGTTTCTTCGTTGATGAGTGGCCCAAGATAGCCGATTTTTCCGGTCTTGGTGGTCAAAGCGGCTGCAAAACCGGCCATCATTTTTCCATATTCCATGCGACCCATTAAATTGCTCAGATTCTTGGGTGCCTTGCCGGTCAGCACATCGTCTCCGGAGATATGAATGAAGTAAACATCCGGATGCATCGCGGCCGCTTCACGCGTCCCGTCTTTCATGTCGTCAGAGTTGGCAATAATCAGCTTGGCACCTTTTTCGACCATATCATCTACCAGCTGCGGAATGGTGACCCCCTGGCGATCGGCCGGATTTACTTTGTCTATATAAATCATCTTGGTGCCCGGCACCATTTTTTCGACATACTTGCCGCCCTCATAATGGGCCTGGCTCCAGCCATGGTCGTTGTAAGGCCCGACAAGAAGCAGCCCGAAGACATTGGGCTTGTCAGCCGCGATGACCAGGCCGGCAGAGGCAAATATGAAGGCAAAAACAAGACAAATGGTTGCGAATCCAGTAAAGATTTTTTTCGTCATGAATTTTCCTCCTTCGTAATGTGAAATGAGAAAGACTTATCGTCGCTGGCGGGAGAAACGATATAATTCCTTAAAGAGTCTGCTGCACCCCGGGCCCAATGATATTTAATCCAGGGCACAGGACTTTTCTCAATCAACAGGAATAACGACATTCATTTACTTCAAAGACATGCCAAAATGGATCTTGCCTTTATAAATAAAAAAAATACCCGCGGTCAAGTCTGAATTTAATTTTTGTGAAAATTTATTTGTATAAATTTCAACAGGTTATAATCTGTAAAACACTGTAAAGTAATTTCTTTAATAATATTAAATACAAAGCGCATATTATACTTCTTCAAATATTTTGCCAAGGAAGGGTAATTGCTTTTTTAGCATTGTTTTCACGTGAAACATTCCGAACTGGCTTTAAAAACCTATCTTTTACTCGATGACGGTGTTCCGATCCGCTTCAAAATGCTCACGTACCATTCCGCCGGAGGCAGACTCCGCTTTCAAACCGAATCGCGCTTGCTGAATACACTAATATTTCTAAAATCAGATGTGAAGTCTCGCATACTTGCAGGGTCATCAAGCAAAATCTGGGCTTTTAAAGCCAGTTCGAGTTATTAAAAAATCAAGTATGAGACAACGATCACGGATGCTGCCGGTTGCATGTTCTAAATATGGGAAAGTGTATCCATAAGGCTCTATAGGTATTAGAACGAAGATGACCGATTTTTTGTTGACATATCGTATGATCTATGACCAATAAATGCGTTTACTACCCTGTAGCGAGCCATCTCAAATTTTTCATATCATACCTGCCCAGTCTACTTTTCGCAGGAGAAAAAGTTCACCAGTATCCGATTTCGGAGAAAGACACGATTTGGGACAAAGGGTTTCATGTTGAAAAGTTAAATGGATAACTGCTGAGTGCTTTTCGTTTAATGGCTGCACTCTGACGTGCAGCAAACAAGATGGAGGCATACCGTGTTCGGCTTTGAAAATATATCAAACCATAATGGATGGGCCATAGCGGCCGTGGGCGCATCAATCGTGTTTTCGGGTCTGGTTGTGCTGTCTTTCGTTATTTCTCAAATCCATAAAATCTTGAATCTTTGGGAGGATAGAGAAAAAGTTGTACGCCGATTCAAAAAACAGCCCGCAGCCGTTGAACCGCGAGAAACTGAAGAGATGGTGTACAGCGAGCAACGGCTGCAGGCTGTTTTTTGAATCGGCGGACAACTTTTTCTCTATCCTCCCAAAGATTCAAAAAACAGCCCGCAGCCGTTGAACCGCAAGAAACTGAAGAGATGGTGTACAGCGAGCAACGACTTCCGTCCGTAGAGGAGCTGATCGAGGTTTACCAGCCGTTGGTTGAACAATTGGAAGAACCGTTTAAACTATCACAACTCTTTGAATTTGCTAATAAAAATGACATGCCCCACCCGCATCTATCGATACAGCGCCTGCAGGAGGCCGACGTTTTAGTGGCACAAGGGGATGGCACGTTTACCTGGAATGAATTCAAATCATAAGTAAGGGTTAAACCATGTTCGATCTATTATTGCAGTTTTTAGCAAATACCGGATACGCTTTGGCAGACTATCGCAATTATATCATGCTAGTGGTGGGTTGCATCTTTTTATATCTTGGCACCGCCAAAAAATATGAGCCTTTGCTGCTGATTCCTATCGGCTTTGGTATCTTGGTGGGCAATATTCCCTTTTTCAAAGGCTTTGGCATCGGTATCTATGAACCCAACAGTGTTTTGCACTATCTTTACTTTGGGGTTACCACCGGTGTTTATCCATCAATCGTTTTTATGGGCTTGGGCGCCATGACCGATTTTTCATCCTTGCTGGCCCAGCCCAAGTTAATGCTTCTGGGGGCTGCCGCCCAGATGGGAATTTATTTTACCCTGCTGGGGGCCCTGTTTTTCGGGTTCGCCCCCAAAGAAGCGGCTTCAATTGCGATTATCGGTGGCGCTGACGGTCCGACATCCATTTTTTTAACCGCCAAACTGGCGCCGCACCTCATCGGCCCAATTGCCATCGCCGCCTATTCCTACATGGCATTGATACCGGTTATCCAACCACCGATCATGCGTTTGCTGACGACCAAAAAGGAACGGCTGATTAAAATGCCGCCCGCCAGAGCCGTCTCCAAAAAAGAGCTGCTCATATTTCCGGTAGCAGGGGTTTTGCTGTGCTGTTTTCTGGCGCCCACCGCACTGCCGTTGCTGGGGATGCTGTTTCTAGGCAACTTCATCAAAGAATGCGGCGTTGTCAATCGTCTTGCCAATACCGCCCAATCCGCTATTATTGATACGGCCACCATCTTCCTGGGTTTCACGGTGGGCTGCAGCACCCAAGCGGATGTCTTTTTAACCCCAAAATCTCTTGGCATTTTCTTTCTGGGTGCCGTGGCATTCTCCATTGCCACTGCATCAGGTCTGATTTTTGCCAAAATAATGAATCTATTTCTGAAGCAAAAAATTAATCCTCTGCTGGGCGCAGCCGGCGTATCCGCGGTGCCCGGTTCCGCCCGCGAAGTCCATTTGATGGGCTTGAAAGAGGATCCCAATAATTTTTTGCTGATGCATGGGATGGCATGCAATTCATCGGGTGTGATTGGCTCGGCCATTTGCGCCGGAATTCTGTGGAGTTTCTTTGTTTGATTTGACTTTCGGTGTTTTCACCACAAAGACACAAAGATCACGAAGGTCACAAAAAATTTTCTTTATCAATTTTCGCTGCAACCTCACAGCCCGTGAGGAATTAAAGCAATCATCATAATAAAAAAGCTCGCCCATTGGGCGAGCTTTTTTATTTGCCGGATATTTTTTATCTATCTTCTGACCTCTGCCTGCGGCGCCGAAGTCTTTAGGCGAAGGCGGGTTCTCTGTCTTCTGACCTCAGTAAAACTACTGATGGGTGGGGATGTCCTTGATGCAGCGGAATCCCATCCAGTGAGCGCCGTTTACGGGATCCTCCGGAGTCCAACGGCAAGTAACGCGCACAAAAGTCGCCGTGCCTAAAAAACACCCCCCCCGCATGGGCAGATGTTCATCCAACCAGCGGCCTTCGCACATTTCCCAAACATTGCCACACATATCATAACAACCATATGGACTGATTCCCTGATCAAAGACGCCAATTTCTGATGTGTGGCCCAGCCCGTATTCATTTGAATTGCAGCGTTCGGGTAAAAAATCCTGTCCCCAGGACCACCAGCGGCCATCTGTACCGCGACCGGCTTTTTCCCACTGTTCCTCGGTAGGAAGTGTCTTTCCGGCCCATTTGGCATATGCGCGGGCATCATCCCAGCCCACAAATACCACCGGCCGCATCGGCTGCCCCCAGATGGGGTGCTGGAGCAAAATGGGTTCGCGGTGACCAGTTGCCTTGATAAAGTTTTGATACTGGAAGTTGGTGACGGGATAGCGATCGATATAAAAATCCGTTAGATAAATTCTACGGGCGGGAACCTCGGAGGCAAAAACAGGATTTTCTTGTTTGTCCAGTAAGAATATTTGGTCCAATTCGGCTTCAGTTATTCCTTTGGTAAAATCGCCGGCAGGCACCCTAACCATCTCGGCCCTATCAATCGGAGCAAGAAGGGTTTCGGGCAAAGAGCCGCTGCCGATGGTTTCTTTTATGTTCCAGCGGGTTTCCATGGTAGAGACTGGTATTGGTTGTCGAAAATTGGCAAATGGATTTCGGGTTCCTGATTCGAATCGCTATGCATAACCGACATTCATACCCCGTATCATCATCCGCAATTCAAAATAAAAGATTAGGTTCTTCCTTCTTTGTCCAACAAATCCTTGTACCAGCAGGAAAATTCAAACATTGCCAGAAAATAATCGTCTTCGTTTACGATACCCAGGGCAAGATCCAATACACCGCGACCGTATGAATTACTGTATTCTTCTGAACTGCGTGATTGCAAAAATTCTCTGACCAGCATCTGGGTGGTCCGTTTGGTTTTGTCCTTGCGAATGTCAATCGGATCTTTGGGTTCTTCAAACGGATCCCATTTATCATACCCTTTTTTTAAAATATGCTTCTGGCGCCGGGCGGACATACTTTCAAAGACGGCCCGCTTCCGCTTTTCGACCTCTTCAGGAGAAAATTCGCTCATAGGGTTCTCCTCTTGCGTTTTTTTCGGGGTGGCGGTTCGGCGGCTTTCTCCTCACCGATTCCCATATACTCATCATCATATACCGTGAGCAAGGCCATGGACAGCGGTACCAGCATGTCCGCCAGTTTTACATACCTGGATTTAAGATCCCGGATCAATTCCGCCGACAGTTTCTGGAGTTGATTGTGGATGACATCCAGGTTCACCGTCGGGTACTGTTCTCCTTCTTTAAATTCGGATTTGCCGCAGGTGTGACCCTGCCCTCCAATAGCTGTGGGTATACCATAAAAACGACAGGTCAAGGGACGATTATCGTATAGATCACACAAATCATCTGCGTTTAAAAGCGGGCAGCGCACGCGCTCCAGGGCCAGTTCGGCAAGAATCTTGTCTTCGCTTTTGCCGTTCTGCAGATCTTTGTATGCTTGGCGCTTAAGTTTGTGTACCCTGCGATCAGCCTGATTGGCTTTTTCCAAAAGATCCGCTTTCTGGCCGCCTTTGACCTTCTCGTTAAACTTATGATTGATGTAAAGGGCTTCAATCAAGGTTAAATCGAATAAAGCATGGCAACAATCCGCACATTTTTCCTCACATTTTACACATTCTGCGTATGCCTGTTGCACGCGTTCAAATGCTTCGTCGCCTTTTGAAACCAGGGCCTCATACTTATCAAAATAGGGTGTAAAATCAAAATCCATGGATAGTTTTATCTCCTTTGGTGAATCATATAAGCATTTCGATTAAACCATACAATGGTCGCTGTTAAGATACAAGTGCCTAAAATTTATTATGATCTAATCCACCACAACAAAGGCGGATAAAAATGCCTAAAATTAAGGCTGGACTCAATATTTTTTAAATTTAGGCATTTTAGCTCATTTTAGTTCAATTTAGGCATTTCCAAATGTTTCACGTGAAACATTAACTATTTTCCCACACAAAATCGGCTAAAAATCTGATCCAGCACATCCACTTTGACATTATCACCACTGATAACCCCCAGCGCATCGATGGCTTCCTGCAGGTGAATTGCCATCAAGTCGCTGGAGGTATTGTTTTGTAGCGCTTCAATGACCGTTTCCGTAGCCGATAAGCTGGTTTCCAACAGCATTTTATGCCTTAAATTAGGGACAACCGTAGCGGTTACATCCAGCGGATTTTTTCCACCAGCCAGCTGAATCATTTTGTCTTTAAGCTGGTCTATTCCCTGGTCGTAAAGAGCTGAAATAAATACCCGATCATCAAATTGCCACTTGTCCGGAAGCGCTGCCGGGCTGTCTTGTTGTATCAGATCTTTTTTGTTCAACACCAAAATGATGCGTTTGGACTTGATCTTCTCATAGATCAAATAATCATCCGAGCCCAAAGGACAATGGGATTCAACCATAAAAAGGACCAGATCAGACCCATTGACATGCTCGATTGTTTTTTCAATTCCAATTTTTTCAATGGGGTTATCAGTTGGATGGACGCCGGCCGTATCGCTGATGATCACGGGTATGCCCTGCAGGCTGAGGGTTTCTTCGATAATATCCCGGGTGGTTCCGGGCATATCGGTAACAATGGCACGATCCTTTTTGACCAGCTGATTTAGCAGGCTGGATTTGCCCACGTTGGGCCTGCCAACCACAGCCACCGATATGCCATCTCTGAAAACATGGGCATCAATATAATTTTGGATCAGGCCTTTAAGAGGCGCCAAAACGTCTTTTTGAAGTACTTTGACGGTGTTATCGGGGTTGACCAGGTCGTCAACCTCATCCGGAAAATCAATGGCAGCTTCCACCTGAGTCAAGAGTCCGATAAGGCTGTTTCTGGACATTGCTACCCGCTCTTTTAGCTTCCCGCTGATTTGAGCCGCAGCCAGCTCCAGATTTTTTTGGGTTCGGGCATTGATGACATCGATGACCGCTTCAGCCTGGGTCAGATCGATGCGCCCATTCAGAAATGCCCGACGGGTGAACTCCCCCGGTTCAGCCAAACGCGCGCCCTTGCTTAAAACCAGGCCTAAAATCGAATGCAGTACCACGGCACCGCCGTGGGCATTGATTTCGACCACATCTTCACGGGTATAGGTTTGCGGCGCCTTCATGGCCGACACCAATACTTCGTCTAACAACCGACCGTCATCCGGATCAATGATGTGCCCGTAGTAAAGGCGATGGGTTTCAAATCGAAATGATCGCGTTTCAGGGGACTGTCGGTTTTGACCTGCATACTGTTTCAGGGAACTTTTTTGCGGTCTAAAAATAGCCTGTGCAATCACAAACGCATCATTGCCGGATATCTTGACAATGCCGATGCCACCCTGGCCAGCAGGTGTGGCGATGGCCGCAATGGTATCAGAATGTGGTATCATAAGCTTTCAACCGAGGAATGCCCTTCCATTTTGGGCCATTTGGGCTGTACCAGCACAGCTGGCAGCAGATTTGAGATGTCAGCGGACATCCTTCTGGACAACAAAGCCCATCAGCAGGAATACAGTTGTTCGGGGCCTACATCCATTTTTCTGGAGGGATAGCGCTATCGGCCGAAGTGTTGGCATGCCTACTCCCTATTGTCGTGCGGCATTCCTTTTCTGGGGGAAGATCACCAGTTTTCTTAAAGGACCTTCTCCCCGGCTGCGGGTTTGAACAGCCGAAAAATCTTGTAGCGCAAGGTGAACAATTCTGCGGTCATAGGCATTCATGGGGCCCAGTGTCATGGGCTTACCGATTTTTTTGGATTTTTCGGCCAGTCGCAAAGCCATCTTTTCCAAATTTTCCTTGCGGGTTTCCAGATAACCTTCAATATCCACCAGGACCCGGGTTCGGCTTTGATTGTGCTTGTTGACCACTTTATGGACGATGGCCTGAATGGCATCCAGGGTTTGACCGCGCTTGCCGATCAAAACGCCGGCATTACCACCATTGACATTGAAACATATTCGATCATCAACTTTCTCAACCGAGATTTTCGCATCCGAGGTTATGGCGTCCACGATACGCCTTAAGACGAGCCGGCCCATTTCAGCAGGGTCATCCGGAAAAGCATAAAGCGTTTGGCCGTTATCGCTTTGGTCAGTTGTTCTACCGTTATTGCTTGAATCCATCTCGGCTGAATCCACAGTGGCGCCGTAAGCAACCGCTTCAGGGCTACTGTCAGCAACGGATGTGTCTTTAGCTTCAGATGCCAGGGTATCTTCCGGCAGCTGAACCCGAATTTTAGCTTTTCTGGCACCGGTCAAACCGAATATGCCGCTGGATCCGTAGGAGAGCACTTCGTACTTTAACTCATCTTTCGGCAGTTTGAGCTCTGTACTGGCCCGCTCGACGGCCTTGTCTAGGTTTTTGCCTTTGAATTCCAGCTTGGTTGACATATAAAACCTCCGTAATCAGGCATATTTTTTCTGAGTATAGTATTGCTGGGCAATCGATAAAATGTTGTTCACCAGCCAGTAAAGCACCAGACCGGATGAAAAATTAATAAAAATGACCGTAAATATAATGGGCATAAACATCATCATCTTTGCCTGGGTGGCATCCCCCATCGGTGGTGACATTTTTTGCTGAAGCAGCATACTGGCACCCATAATAACCGTCAAAACAGGGATGCCGTATGGCGGCTCCATAAAGGGTATGCTAAAGTTAAAATTAAATAAACGGTCCGGTGCTGACAGGTCATTTATCCAGAGAAAAAAGGGCGCATGCCGCAGTTCAATAGCCTGGTAGAGCATGCGATACAGCGCAAAAAATACCGGCAGCTGAACAATCATGGGCAGACAGCCGCCCAGCGGATTAATTTTGTAAGTTTTATAAAGACCCATGAGCTCCTGGTTCTGGCGCTGTTTGTCATCTTTGTATTTTTCACGGATCTCTTTCATCAGCGGCTGCAGTCTTTTCATCTCGCTCATGGATTTGTAGCTTTTCTGTCCAAGGGGCCACAGTAAGGCCTTGACCAAAACTGTTAGAACAATGATGGCCACCCCATAATTGGGGATTACGCTGTAAAACAGATTTAGAAGCCACAGACACGGTCTGGCAATAAAATCAAACCAGCCAAAATCAATTAGCTTTTCCAGATTATTGCCCACTGTTTTCAAATAGCTGATGCGTTTCGGGCCGATGAACAAATCATATTTATATGTGTACTGGTTGCCGGGCGGTATGGCTTTTTCCGGCTGCTGATACTGGGCAGCGACAAATTTATCAGATTTCAAGGCCAGAAATAATCGGGCTTCTTCGATCTGTTCGGGAATCAGCCCGGACATAAAATAACGGCTTTGAATCGCAATCCATTTAATTCGGCCGTCAAAGGTATTCTCATCTTCAATATTTTTAATCTTGATTTGCTGGAGTTCATCGTTGATCAACGCACTGGGGCCTTGAAACGAATACATGCGTTTGTCAGAGGGTGTCTTGCCGTTTATGCCAACCCACAGCCTGTCCTGAATGCTGCTTGCAGAACCATTTTTAACCGACACATTCAGGCCAATGACATATGAATTGGGGTCAAAGCGGTATGTTTTCTGAATCACGACGCCTTTGGGCGAACGCCATAAAAAGGAGAGATCGCGCGCAGCTTGACTTACCGTCAGCTGATCAGCAGTCAAGTCCGTGCTGAAAACCGCTTTATCAAGCCCGGCAACGCTTTGGCCGAGAAATCCCAGTTGGCCAACGCCCTGGGTCTGGTCGTTTGTCAACACCTGTTTTAACGGTGCATCTCGCTGGACGCGTTCGCGATAGTTTTTGAGAAGCAAGCTGTAAACAACCGCCCCACTCTCAGATATTTTTGCTTCATATAGCGGTGTCTGAATGGTTATGGTTCTTGCGATTGCGGGTGCCACGCTTGTGGTGTCAGACTGGGCGCTCAAACCGGTGGTTTCTTTTTCCGCCACATAGGGCTGCGCCTGATCTTTATCTTGAACCGGTTTTTCCTGGGTCGCCACAGGCGTCTTCGCCTTTTCGGCCGGTGGGCGTTGCGGCGGCTGGGGCGCGAAAAAAAACTGCCATGCCAAAAATATAAGTAGAGATATGACGATGGCTAATAACAATCGCGATTGTTCCATAGGTTTCTCCTAAACACAGGTTATGAAATTGCGGCCCTCAAATTGGGCGCATGCGCACCGATCAAACAGGTTTATATCTGGGGTTTTCGCAAGGTGAGCTGGTGCTGCTCGGTTAACCTTTCATCTTATATCCTGCAAGAGGCGTCCGCATCGATTTGTTATGCGCAGATTGGGGAACCGGATCAACGCCGCCAGGATGAAAGGGATGACATCGCAGCACTCGTTTGGATGCCAGAAATAGGCCTTTGAACGGACCATGCTGTTGGATGGCCTGTAAGGCATAATTCGAACAGCTTGGATAGAAACGACAACAGGGACCCAATAGCGGAGATAGTGTATATTGGTAGCCCCTGATCGATGAGAGCATTAATATCGATATAATCTTTTTAATTAACACCATTCTCAATCTGTTCAAACACATCTTGAAGGAATGAAAATACCTTCTCAGCTGAAAGGTCTACGGCCTTATTTTTGGCTACGATGTTGATATCCCAGTTTTGATTGAAATGCCGCCTGTTTAATCGAAAATATTCGCGTACCAAACGCTTAATTCTATTTCGGTGTGCAGCTTTTGCGACCTTTCGCGTAACCGTAATTCCCAGCCTGCAGCGATCAAATCGGCCTGGCTTGTAGAGTGCGATAAAGCAGTCGTTTTGTACCTTGCGCCCGGATCGGGTGAGTTCGAGAAATTCCGATCGCTTCAGGAGTCGATCTGCCTTTTTTAAGGAAAAGCGCATCGCCATCCATCACCATCATCCGGTTTTAAAGGCCGGGTCGTTTAACCGGCGAGTCGTGCTCTGCCTTTGGCCCGGCGACGATTAATGATTCTGCGACCTGCTTTGGACGACATCCGTTTGCGAAATCCATGATTCCTGGCGCGTCTGACCCTGCTGGGTTGAAAAGTGCGCTTCATTTTATAACTTCCTTATATTACTATATATTTTATTTATTAAAGTGGGCACCAACTGCCGATATTTAGGGCCTGAGCATGCGTAGCCCGAAATTTTTGATATAAATCACATGCTTGAAACCATGTCAAGATAAAATCCTAATCTTGATGAATTTCAAATATATCGAACTCTTCAAGGTGATAGGTGGTATTGGGGTATATGACAATTTGCTTGCCGATGACTTTTTCCAGAGCCGCGATCAGGGAGTTTTCTTCGTTGTGCAGCAGTTCGGCGATCTGAGGGTTGACCCTTAGGGTTAGCCGAATACCGTTCATATCCTTGGATTCCCGCAAAATTTCGCGGAAAATTGTGTAACAGATGGTTTGCTTGGAAACGATGTAGCCTTCACCATCGCAGTAATAGCATGGCTCGCACAGAATTCGCGTCAGCGGCTCACGCGTGCGTTTGCGGGTCATCTGAATGAGTCCCATATCAGACATCGGCAGCACATGGGTTTTGCTTTTGTCTTTTAGCAGCGCTTCCTTTAAGGCCGTATAAACTTTTTCGCGATTGGATTTTTTATCCATATCGATAAAATCAAGAATGATAATACCGCCGATATCCCGCAATCGAATTTGATATGCAATCTCTTTGACGGCTTCCAGATTGGTTTTTAGAATCGTTTCTTCCAAATTGTGTTTGCCGACATAGCGTCCGGTATTGACATCAACCGCAACCAGCGCCTCGGTATGCTCTATGGTAATATAACCACCAGATTTCAGCCAGACCTTGCGTTTTAGCGCTCTTGAAATGTCGCCTTCCAGGTTATAGGCATCAAAAACTGATTCAGTGCCTTCATAAAGCACCACATGGTCTTTTAGGGTGGGCATATAGGTGTCCAGAAAAGACAAAACCGATTCATAGGTGGCTTTGTCGTCAATGACCAGTTTCTCGACTTCATGGATCAGCAAATCCCGCACTGCGCGCAGACTCACAGAAATCTCGTGATGCAAAATGGATGCAGCCGTGGCTTTTTCAGACTTCTTCTGGATGTTGGCCCACAGGTTATTTAAAAAGGCCATCTCTGAAGCCAATTTTTCTTCAGCCTCGCCCTCTGCGGCTGTGCGCACGATATACCCATGGCTGTTGGAGCGCAAATCCACCACCGCTTGGCGTAATCGCTCGCGTTCGACTTCATCTTCGATGCGGCGTGAAATGCCGATATGATCCGAGGAGGGCATCAGTACCAAAAAGCGTCCGGGCAGAGAAATGTATGAGGATATGCGGGCCCCTTTGGTACCGATGGGTGATTTGGCAACCTGGGCCATTATTTCCTGGCCCTCTGAAATCAGTTCTTCGATGTGCTGGCTGCGCCGGTTTTCGAATGCGGACGGCTCTATATCCACGTCGGTTTCTTCGTCCGTTTCATCAGCATCCATCTGAAAAAGGCGCTCGTATTCTTTAAAATCATCGGAATAAACATCATCCACATAAATAAAGGCCGCCTGTTGAAGACCGATATCAACAAAGGCCGCCTGCATTCCGGGCAACACTCGCAGTACCCTGCCCTTGTAGATGTTACCGGCAATATCCGAATCATCCCCACGGTCCACATAGAGTTCAACGATGGTGCCATCTTCGAGCAAGGCTACGCGGGTTTCATGCTCCAGCACATTTATGATCAGCTGTTTGTACATGGTGTCGCTAAGATAAAAATTTAGTTTCTTAAGCTATTATTTTTTCACCACGAACCCGCTCGTCTCGCCTGAGTCCGCCTCAGGCGGACGATGGCGGGCGCGGGACACAAAGTTCACAAAGGATTTTAATGAATTTTATTAATTGGTGCACTTAGTTTTCTTTGTGAACTTCGTGGTTAAATTTCTTTTAGCTTCGAACCTGAACGGCTAAGTTTCTGAGTTTAATTTAATGATTTTTGCCTGTTTGATCTGCGTGTCGCTCAAATTGAATATGTGACGCAGGACATCAAAGGGCCGCACGGTTTTTCCCGGTTCGCTTTGAAGGGCCAGCTCCAAATCGCCTGAATCGCGCAACTCACTTTTAATTACAATATCCTTTAAATCAATCTTTTTCAACTTTCCTTTTCGCCCGCTGAGCGAAATGGGAAAATGTGGCTGCGCATTGAAGGCTTTTAGCAGCGCGGGATCAAACTGTCCTTCTGGCAGGGCAATTCGGTAACGGATGCGCCGCTGCCGACTTTGCGCCGATTTGGGAGGGGTCAACCGGCAATCGTTGATCTTAAGACCCGCCGGCAAGTGGGCATTTAGCGCATCTTTTATTTTGCGGGGATCTCTGGTGTCCGGAACAGAAATCACAAAGCGCTCCTGCTGGCTTTCGATTCCCACAGGCAACGGATCGTCAAAAGAGATTTTGGGTTTGGGGTGAAATCCCTCTGAAAAGCGAACGGCTATTCCAGCCCGTTTTAAGGCCCGTTGGAAAATGTTGACCAGCTCAAGATGTCCAAAGAACCGCGCCTGATCCCGCTTGGTATAAAAAACGGTGAGTTTTTTGAAAGTCGACGGTTTCGGTGCCGCGTGTTGCTGCGCCCCGGTGGTACGGTTTTTAAAACGGTCGTGGGTTAACGGCTCAACGTGTTCAAAGTCGCAGACACCGCATTGGTTGCAATCATCAACACGGCAATCTGCTGTATGGGCGCCTTTGCGCGCCTGTTCCCATTCAGCGGCTAAAAAAGATTTGGTCACCTGGGTGTCAATATGATCCCAGGGCAGCGGTTCGCAAACGTCTCTTTCGCGTAGGGTATAATACTCCGGATCGACACCCTGCTCCGCAAAGGCCGCTTGCCACAAATCATAGCGAAATTGATCGCTCCAGCCGTCAAAGCGGCAGCCTTTTTGGTATGCAGCGACCAGTAGACGACTCAATTTACGATTGCCACGGGCCCAGACCCCTTCCAGCCAGCTGACCTTTGGCGCCTGCCATTTGAATTTGATTCCGGGCAATTTCAGCTGAGCTTGCAGCCAATGGATGCGCTCTTCAGATTCGGTGAGTGACAGCTGGGAGGCCCATTGAAAAGGGGTATGCGGTTTGGGAATAAAGGTCGCCACGCTGACATTGATCTTGCCCCGACGTCCGGCGGTATTTTTAGCGTGTCGCAGGGATTTAACCAATGCCACCAAAGCGGCCAGGTCCACCTCGGTTTCGGTGGGCAGCCCAATCATAAAGTACAATTTGATTGCCTGCCAGCCCAGATCGAATGCATCTTTAACCGTTTTGATAATCTCGCTGTCACTGATATTTTTATTGATTACATCGCGCAGTCGCTGGCTGCCGGCTTCAGGGGCAATTGTAAAGCCGGTTTTACGCACTGTCTTGATCAGTTTCATCAGCTCGGGTGTCAATGTTCCGGCCCGCAACGAGGGTAGCGACACCGCTACATTCTGGGGCGCGTAACGCGACATCAATTGCTCCATCAACGGCACGATGCAGCCGTAATCGCCGGTGCTCAGGGACAACAGAGAGATGTCTTCATAACCCGTGTTGCCGACGGATTGATCGCACAGGGCCAGCAAAGTGTCCGGCGAGCGTTCCCGCACCGGCCGGTAGATCATGCCCGCCTGACAGAACCGACAGCCGCGGGTGCAGCCCCTGGCGACCTCCAGCCGCAGGCGATCATGAATGGGTTTGCCGAAAGGGATGATGGGTGTCTCCGGAAAAGGCACCTGATCCAGATCGGCGACCAGCGTGCGGGTGACATGGGTATAATCCGAATAGCGCGGCGCCAGTTTTTGAAAACCACAGTCATCATCATAGGGCGTGAAAAAAGAAGGCACATAGACACCTTCGATTTGAGACCAGCGCTTTAAAAGCGCCTCTTTGTCGTTTTTCGCATTCTCTTTCCACTCCAACCAGCTTTCGGCCAGCTGCAGGGTAACGTTTTCACCGTCACCAATGACCATGGCATCAAAAAAATCCGCCACCGGCTCCGGGTTGCAGGTACATGGTCCGCCGGCGACGATCATCGGATAGGTGTGGTCGCGCTGGCTGGCGTAAAAGGGGATGCCGGCCAGCTCCAAGATGGTTAAAATATTGGTGTAGTTCAGCTCGTAAAGCAGGCTGAATCCGATAATGTCAAAGCAATCCAGCGGCTGGCGTGATTCCAGAGAAAATAAGCGCAGTCCCGAGGCTCTCAAATGGCCTTCCATATCCACTCCCGGTGCAAATACCCGTTCGGCGGCAATATCCGCACGCTTATTGAGGATATGATACAGAATCTGCATTCCGAAATGGGAGGTGCCGATTTCATATAGATCCGGAAACGCCAGCGCAATACGCAATTTGACGCGAGCGGGATCTTTTTTGATCTGGTTGATTTCTCCACCCAGATAACGGCTGGGTTTTTCAACCAGCGGCAGAATGTCTTCGATGGTCTTGGTGCTCATAGAATTTAGGGTGATACACAGCAGCCATTATTTTAACTTGTTTTTGGCATTCATGCATAAATAGCCATCAAAAAAAAGTGACTAAAGTGAACTAAAGTTTGGCGTGACTAAAGTGATGGTGTCGCTATGCTCCTTCTTTTTTATGAACGATAGAATTCCTCAATTTTAGTCATTTTAGCTCACTTTAGTCATTTTAGGCACTTCTTTTTGTTTTTTCTGAGGACCGCAATACTGCTTGATATTGATTTTTAGCTCATAGTACCAGATTTGCTCTAATAAAAGAAGAAGTCGTCTTTATTTTCATGGCAAGATGTTTATCTTTTAGCTGCCAAACGGGGACGCAGTGTCAAACACAGGCGAACTGCAGGATTGGAAGGAAATATATGTCCAACCACTTGAACCGCAATCAGACCAAGATCGTTTGCTTTCTTTTTGTTTTGCTTTGTTTTCTGTTTTCTCTGGTATCCCCACAGCCTGGCTGGAGCCTAAAAAACGAGCGTGAAAGCCCAGTCGTAAGGGCCGTGCGCAAAGTCAGCCCGGCAGTCGTTAATATAAGCTCCTCCTATGCCGTCCGCAAGCGTCCCAATCCTTTCTCCGGATTCGGCATGGATCCGTTTTTTGAGGAGTTTTTCAAAGATTTCTTTGATCCGCGCTTTGAACGCCGGCAGCAAAGCGCCAGCCTGGGCTCCGGCGTGCTCATCGACGGTAAAAGAGGCTTAATTCTCACCAACGCCCATGTCATTGAAAAAGCAAGCAAAATAAAGATCGTGTTGGAGGATGAACGCGAATTTGATGCCAAGATCATCGGCGCGGACCCGGACTCTGATCTGGCTGTTTTGCAAATCGACTCCCCCAATCGTCTGCCGGCGATCGAAATGGGCAGCAGTGATGATCTGATGATTGGTGAAACGGTTATTGCCATCGGCAATCCCTTTGGTTTTTCACACACGGTGACCACCGGTGTCATCAGTGCCCTCAACCGTAGCGTTCGCAGCGAAGAGATGGTGTTTCATGATTTCATTCAAATCGACGCTTCCATCAATCCCGGCAACAGCGGTGGGCCGCTGTTAAATATCGAAGGTGATCTGATCGGTATCAATACCGCTATTTATGCCAAAGCCCAGGGCATTGGATTTGCGATCCCCATCAACAAGGCCAAAAAGATCATCGCCGATCTGATTGAATTCGGCGAAGTGATCCAGGCCTGGATCGGCATCCGCGTTCAAAACCTGAGTCGCAAACTGGCCGGGTATTTGAACGTCCCCGATAAAAAAGGGGTTGTGGTAAAAGCCGTTGAGCCCGGGAGCCCGGCACTCAAATCCGGTCTTAAGGAAGGCGATATCATTTTGGGGATTGATTCAAAAAAAATTGCCTCGCCGCGGGATTACTGGTCGATAAAAAAAACATATGCCGCCGGAGATAAGCTCAAGGCCCGAATTTGGCGCAACAATAAAGTCAAAACCGTATCGATCAAAACCCGGGTGTTTCCCATGGAGCGAGCTGAAAAACTGGCCTTTCGTACTATGGGCATCCGGGTGGAAAATATCAATCGACAAAACCGCAATTATTATCGCCTCCTGACGCGAGAAGGCGTGGTGATTTCAGAAATTGCCAATGGCAGCCATCTTGACCGCATCGGTGCGCGGCCCGGTGATGTCATTCGCCAAATTGATGACTTGACTATTTCAAACAAAGAAGACTTTAAAAAAGCCGTTGTCAAATATCGGCAGAAACAATCGGTGGTGATCCTGCTTCAGAGGGGGGATCAGGGGTATTATATAACACTTAGAATGTAACGTTGTGGTGCTCTATTCATTTTAAAAATAGGCGCTACAAAATCTAAAGATACTGGCGTGGTGACGTATTGGAGTGATGGAGTAATGGAAAAGCGAAAAAAGAGCAGAGCAGTAAGATATTTTGAAATATGGATAAAAGATGTAAATGCGGATGCGTTTAAGGAGGTCAATATGCAAAGGTTAAAGTTGCGAATGATGATAGTCGTCCTGATGGTGGTGTTTCTTTATGCCTGTGGTTACAATACCATGCAGCAAAATGAGGAAGCGGTTTTCAGTGCCTGGGGTGGCGTGGAGTCCAACTTGCAGCGCAGGGCGGATCTGATTCCGAACCTGGTCGAAACAGTCAAAGGCTATGCGGCCCATGAAAGAGAAACATTGGAGGCCGTGATCAATGCCCGCGCCAAGGCCACATCTGTGGAAGTCTCGGCCTCAGATCTGAGCAATCCCGCCGCGATGCAGCAACTGCAGGCCGCCCAAGGAGAGCTGTCTTCGGCCCTGGCCCGCTTGATGGTGGTGGTTGAACGATACCCGGATTTAAAGGCCAACGAGAATTTTAAAGATCTGCAAAACCAGTTGGAGGGCACCGAAAACCGCATCAATGTTGCCCGGCAGCGCTATAATCAGAATGTGGAGACATTTAATTTTTCGATTCGCAAATTTCCCAACAGCCTGACCAACAAATTGCTGCTGCATCTGGAGCGCAAGGAATACATCAAAGCCGAGGAAGGCGCCGCACGTGCGCCCGAAGTCAAGTTTAACGAATAATGCCAAGCCGTATTGGATAAGCCGACGTTATGAAAATGCAAAAACGACATTGGATTATCCCATTTCTGGTCGTGGGCGGATTGATCTGTTCTGTTAAAATTTCCAACCTGTTGGCGCTGGAGGTCCCGGCGCTCAGAGGCCGGGTAAACGATACCGCCGGCATGCTCTCAGCAGCCACACGGCAACAGTTGGAAGATGTTCTGGCGCGCCTGGAAGAAACCGATTCCACCCAGATCGTCGTATTGACCATCCCTTCGCTGGGCGGAGAAGTCCTGGAAGAATATTCCATCAAAGTGTTGGATCAATGGAAAATTGGTCAAAAAGGCCTCGACAACGGCGCAATGCTGTTGATTGCCAGAAATGATCGCAAAATTCGCATCGAGGTCGGGTACGGCCTGGAGGGCTCCATGACCGATTTGATGGCCGGCCGCATCATTCGCAACGTGATTGTGCCGCAGTTTAAAGCCGGTAATTTCGATCAGGGAGTCATCGACGGTGTCCAGGCCATGATCAAGGTGGTCAAGGGTGAATATCAAGCTGCGGATAAATTGCCGACCGGCAGGGGCCAACGGCAAAAAAAGGTGTCTGGAGGTTTTGCCGGTTTGATCGCCTTTTTATTTTTCATCAGCTTGCTGGGTCGGTTGCGGCGTCCTTTAGGCATTGCCGCCGGCGGCATCCTGGCGCCAATAGCGGCATCACAGTTCTTTAACATCAGTTCCGTCTGGCTTCTGCTGTCGATTCCCATCGGTTTGCTGGTCGGCCTGATTTTAAGCTTCCTGGGTTCACCGCTGATATTCGGCCACGGGCATCACCATCATCGCCACAGCGGCGGGTGGTGGTCCGGAGGGGGCGGTGGCGGATTTTCAACGGGCGGCTTTGGTGGCGGTGGGGGCGGTTTTGGCGGCGGCGGCGCCTCCGGTGGCTGGTAGCGGTCATGCGCAGGAAATATGATCTGATAGTATGTTCAAGTTGCAAACCATAAATTTAGAGCCGATTGATATGGTTAATTATTTCGGGTTTAGAATACAGGGGAATCGCGAATGAAAGACCTGGCCCAACATTTCTTAACAGACAATGAGCGCAACCGGGTGGAGGATGCGGTCAAAGCGGCGGAAAAATTAACCGCCGGCGAAATTGTGGTGATGATCATATCGTCCAGCTATCAATATCCGCTGGCCAATGTGATCGGCGCGGCCACCTTTGCGCTGCCGCTGGCTTTGATATGGTCATCCCTGGCGGGGTCGTGGTTGTGGATCGGCGCTCAGAATATGTGGCTGTTTTTGGGATTTCTAACCGTTTTTTTCATCCTTTTTCATGAAGTCATCAAGCGCGCGCCATGGCTCAAACGCTTTTTTATATCTCAGCGGGAAATCGATGATGAGGTTGAAGAAGCGGCCGTAACCCAATTTTTCGATCAGGATTTGTATCGCACCCGGGACGAAACCGGTGTACTGGTGTTGATATCGGTATTAGAACATAGGGTCTGGGTATTGGCCGACCGCGGCATCAATGCCAAAGTTGATGAGGGCCAGTGGGACGATATTGTCACCATCATTACCGATGGCATCAAGCAAAGCCGCCCGGCGGAAGCCATTTGCACGGCGGTCGAAAAAATCGGGGATCTTTTGAAAACGCATTTTCCCATCAAACCCGATGATACCGACGAATTAAAGAACCTGATCATTGAAAAATAGCGCATTACGGCCCTTACCGGTAAAGCATCCTCATAAAACCAAGCGCAGGCGCACCCAACTGAATAATTTTAGTTAAAGTTTTACCTGTATAACGCCGATAAGACATTTGAACCGCTTAGGTTTATCGTAAATGTCATTGTGGTTTGCTCTTTGTAAAAATCGGTTGTTAAGATCATAAATTTCTCAAGATAATGCCAAACCTTGAGTAATCAGGGGACGGAAAGCCACGGGTCCGCCGGAGGTGGATGGCCGGGTTGCCTGAGGAGGCAAAGAAGCTGGGTTGTCGATAAGACGGCCCAGCTTTTTTCATTGGTCATTTCAGAGGTCAGACATCAGATGACAGATAGCAAATTTAGAAAATGATGCACGCAAAAATCCCTCAATACCCAGTATCGAATACTCGATATCTAATCAACTTTCATAGACAGTGATCACAACCGAACCGCCGACCGTCAACAGCATCTAGCAAGTGTAGATCTATCTTGCCGACTCAGTATGACAATGATATAAATGAGAATTGGAGGGATTGCAGTGCACGATTTTGCTAATGATAACTCATCCCGCCTTAACCGGCCCAACGGGCTCAACCGATTATAGGGAGTTTTCATGGAACGCACCAAGATATTCAAACTCATGCAAGCAGATGATCCCATGGAACAGGTGATGATCAAAGGCTGGGTCCGCACCCGGCGTGATTCCAAGGGTTTTTCCTTCATCGAAGTCAATGACGGCTCCAGTTTAAAGAACATTCAGGTCGTGGCCGATGAAAAATTGCCCAATTATGCGGACATCAAAAAACTGACCACCGGCTCAGCCATTGCCGTCGGCGGCGGCCTGGTCGCCTCCCAGGGTGGCGGCCAGCGCTGGGAAATCCAGGCCGATGATTTACAGATCATTCATCTGGCGCCGGAAGATTACCAGCTGCAAAAAAAACGGCATACCGACGAATTTTTACGAACCATCGCTCACTTGAGGCCTCGTACCAATAAATATGGCGCAGCCTTTCGCATCCGCTCTGAAATGGCCTACGGTATTCACAGCTTTTTTCGGGACCGTGGCTTTCGTTATCTGCATTCGCCGATTCTGACCGGCTCGGACTGCGAGGGGGCCGGGGAGCTGTTTCAGGTGACCACCCTGGATCTGAACAATCCGCCTCAAAAAAAAGGTAAGACCGATTATGAGCAGGATTTTTTCGGTATGGAAGCCAATCTGACGGTTTCAGGCCAATTATCAGCCGAGATGTTTGCCCTGGCCTTGGGAGATGTCTACACTTTCGGACCCACCTTCAGAGCAGAAAATTCGAACACCCGCCGCCATGCCGCCGAGTTCTGGATGGTGGAGCCGGAGATGGCCTTCTGTGACCTGGACGGTAACATGGACCTGGGAGAGGAGCTCATTCGCGAGCTGACCACCTACGCCATGGACGCGTGCGCTGAAGATCTTGAGCTTTTTGGCCGCTGGGTAGACAAAACCCTGATGGCCACTTTGGAAAACATCGCCCAATCCGATTATATCCGTCTGCCCTATCGCGAGGCGGTGGATATCCTAAGTCAATCCGCCAAAAAATTTGAATACCCGGTGGGCTTCGGCCATGATCTGCAGACCGAACATGAGCGTTTTCTGACTGAAAAACACTTTAAAAAGCCCGTCATCGTCTATGACTACCCCAAATCCATCAAACCCTTTTATATGCGGGTCAATGACGATGGGGAGACTGTGGGCGCTATGGATGTACTGGTGCCACGCATCGGCGAAATCATCGGCGGCAGCCAGCGTGAAGAGCGTCTGGAAGTGCTGGAAGCGCGTATGGATGAAATGCAAATGGACAAAGCCCCCCTGTGGTGGTATCTGGATGCCCGCCGATATGGCAGCGTGCCTCACAGCGGCTTTGGCCTGGGTTTTGAACGCTTTCTAATGATGATCACCGGCATCCGTAACATCCGTGACGTGATCCCTTTTCCGAGAACACCGCAAAACATCGATTTTTAACCGCCAGCAGATAAACTGGAACGAAAAAGGCGCCCGGATTCAAACGGACGCCTTTGTTTTTGATTTAGCCTGAAAGCGTTTTCAAGGCATTTGAATGGATGCGATGATCTGCTCGGCAGTATTTTTATATTTGGGGTAATAATATTCGCGTGCGCCCGAATAGCAGATTAAATACAACCGCTGGTCTTTAACCGTCCCGACGGCAAACCCCTCATATTCAAGGCCTTGCTTGGATAGAAAAGTAAGCTGGAAACGAAATCCGTTTTGGCTGCCAAAGGTAAAGGGTCTCAAATTAAACGACTGCACATTGGTGCCGATCATATTGGGCCCCACCAGTGATTGGGGATAGGGCGCCATCATGCTGTCAACCACAAACTCCTGCACCTCATTGGCCGTCATATCGTCTTGAAATTTGGGTAATTTTGCTTTGCGTATCGCTTTTCCGTAGTAAGGGTACAGGTTTTCCCCATCAGCGATGCCATTGAAAAAATGAACGGCTGCCAGGGCAGGGCCGTCGACCGTCCAGATTTCAACCTTACCCTGGGTAGCCCGATTCCAGGTAATTTGCGGCTCAACATGATAACTGCCACCGGCCATGTCTCTTTTGGCCGGCTCCACCCGGGTGTAATGCGCACAGGCGCTTAAAAGTAAGACCATTGCCAACAGGATAAGGCGTTTGTTGTTACTCATTTGATTCAAGCTCCTTTAAATAGGATTTGACCATTTCAGCATCGGGCGCAGCCGGATCTACCACCAGATAATTGTTAAATGATTCTTTAGCATCCTCGATTTTTTGGGTCTTCCAGAACAGCAATCCGAGAGACCGCAGGACGACGGGCGGGTAATGGTCATAATTTAAGGCCTTTTGATAGCTGGCAATGGCCTTTTCGAGGTCGCCTTCCTGGGCCCGCATGCGATAGAGTTCACCCTGATAAAAATACAACTCTCCGGCATTGTCGGCGGCGATGAGCAAATGCTTGAGCACCACCTCACTGGCGGCATAATCCCGTTTGCGCAATTCATTTTTTAACCATTGGCCCCGAAAGGGGCGGATGGCAGCTAAATACTCACTTTGAAAAGATTGCCCGTAGATGCCATGGGATTCCAGCACGTCGGCCATTTTTTGCAGGGTCTCCACCCTTTCGGAGGAAGTGGGGTGGGTGGAAAAAAGAATGAATTGCTCGGGGTGTTCGGCGGCATCATGTTCTTCGATTAATGCCTGCCATATTTTGGGCGCTTCATGGACGTCATAGCCGGCATCCGCCATAAGATCAATACCGATGTCGTCGGATTCGCGCTCCTGATCCCGACTGTAAGCCAGAAGGCCAAAAAGGGCTGCGAAAGAGGCTATGTCGCCGGCATACCCTGCACCGGCGGCTGAAGCCGCAATCCGCACAAAAGCCAGAGCGGTGGTGGTATTGCGCACAGCTCGCCAGCGCTCCAGTGAATGGCGCTCCTGGTAGTGGCCGATTTCATGACCCACCACATAGGCCAGCTGGGCTTCGTTCTGGGCTCTCAGCATCAGACCGGTCCAGATTTCCATGTAGCCGTTGGGGGCCATCATGGCGTTAAAATGGGGTGTTTTGACAATATAAAAGCGCAGGTCGTCACAAAAATCGGGCTCGAGTTTGCAAATAATGCGGTGCACATAAGCGTTGAGCGCAGGGTCGGTTTCGATGCGGCCGGATGTCTTTAAATTTTCTTCCATGCGATCCATCATCATCCATAGACCGCCCTCATCGGTTTCCGGAGCCGGTGTTTCACCGGGTTTGATCTTCGGCACCGAAGTGGTGGCACAGGACAGACAGATCAAGCAAACCGCCAGAATCCAGAGGTTTAAAAACTTATTGGTCATAACGGTATCTCGGATAAAAGCTGCATTACCGCTTCGTGGGCCGGCTCTTCTGTTCGCAAATCACCCGTAGTTCTGAATAATCGGCCAAACCACAGGACATTTCCGGTTTCAAGATCAACAAGGGAGGCAAAACCGCTCTGAGCGCCGCCGGTCACCCCAATACCGGCCAATGCCCCCAGTACCATCACCGCTTTTCGGCCGGCACTGGCATAGCTGTCCCTTACAAATATGAACAGCGCGCAGTCGGCGTCGTATCTTTCGTTAATGCGCTGGACGCCGCTGCCCAGACTCCAATCGAAATTGTCCTTTTTGGTCGGAAGGTTGAAGCCCGCAAAATAGGTATGCACCAAAATGGTTCCCCCGACTACCTCATGCAGTTTCAGCAGCTGTTGATTAAGGCGTTTTTTTTCCGGATCATCCTGTGGGGGTTCGTAGAGCAGCACGGTATCTTTTTTGTCCGCCAATACCTTTTTCAGTGCTGTGTGCATGTGGATTTCGGCCGCCGCCGTCCAATCTGCTTTGGGCTCCTGAAGACCGCCAGCGGTGAGTTCAAACAGCTGCACATCGAGGGGCATCAAAAGAACCCGCGCATTGGGCGGCAACTCTGGTGACTCCGGGTTTGCTTTATAGCTGACGGTGGCACAACCAACGCAGACCAAACAAACGCATAAGATGGCTGATTTGAAAGCGGTGTGGATCAGACGGGCAAAAATAGAAAAAACTCGAGACCACGTACTTGTAGTATTCATTACCTTGATTCCCTTCGGTTAAATTTCCAGGAAAAAATAAATCCACTACAACAAGCACAATTAACGGCGTTTTTCGGTTTGTGGAAAGAGAAGGTGAGTAATTTTACTTTATCAAAGAATCATACGGCGGTCAAATGAATATCAGAGGCCTGCCTACAAACAAGCGCCTGCCGCGAATTTACATCAACACCCTGTTCACGTAAAGATACTGCAACTGTATGGTTAAGTATAATCTTCAGAATCTGGTTTGCAGTCAAGAAAATGTGATAAAAATTTAAACAGCCGAATTTATGAGTATTATTGATTGTCCTCATTTGTGGTATGCCTTTTGCTTTGACTAGCTCCCCAATACGTTGTCTGCAAGGCCTAAATAAGGGAAGCCCCCACCTCAAGCCGCATGATCTGCATATTCTTTTTGTCCAGCAGAACACAGATCTACTAGGAAACTTTATCGGATCTCCCGAACCGGTGAAGGTCATTCAACTTAACGGCAGCAATAAAAAGCGATCAACACCTGCCATCGCGTGGTATCCCGTTCGCGCTTCACGCGAAGATCTTAAAAAAAAGATTCGGGTGCAACGGCAGGTTGGGTGTTACCAAAAAGGAGGTGGCTATGATCAACACGCGTTTACCAATAATTCTCATCCTAATGATATTGATGGCTGCATGCAGCGGTGGTGGCGGCAGCGGATCGGGCGATTCCGACGGCCTCGGCAGTGATTCGCAAGAAGAAATCGGCCTGCAAAGTTTTGCAGATCAGGATTACAATGCGCTGAGCGAAGAAGACAAATTGGGGGTCTCCAACAAAGCCTTGGGCGCTCTATTTAAAGGCGTGGCCCCGGACGAATTTTTCGATATGGGCAACGGTGTGTCGGCCCTGGCGCTTGAAACGGAAGAAAATTATGTGTCCAAAATTGAAAAGGACCTTTCCAAACCAATCAATGAAAGCCAGATTCGCAATCTGATCAACGAAAAATATGAATTCGACGACAAGCAGGAACCGATTCAATATCAACTGGCCTTGCTTTATGAAACCCCTTTGAGCAAAAATTATTTTGAGTTGTGGATGGCCTATCAATTAACCAACACCATCCTGTTTTCTCCGGCGGTTGAGCTGGATACCGTTGCCTATGAGGATGCGCGGCGCGTCTTTGAGCGTGTGCTGGCTGGAATTCGACAGGACAACTCGATTCGCAAGATTGTATATGACCATATGATATCCCAGGAAAACTGGCGCCGTTTTCGCTCGCCGGAAGACAATACCCGGGAAATGATGGAAATATTTTTAAAGCGCTTTAACGATGCCGAGGTGCCGCTGGCTGCCATGGCTTGCAAGAACTGGTCACTGGAAGAAGAAGACGATGAATATCTGCTGGTCATTGGCCCTGAAGTAAATACGGAACCGGTTCAAATCCTGGATACCACCGTTGTCGACTGCACTCAGTTTTACCAGGCCGTAGCCGGTCATGCCGATTTGATCCCCACCGTGGCAGCAGCGCTGGTAGACGTTTTCTTTTACGGATATATGCCGGAAGACAAGGCCAGAATAGTCGAAGATATCATCGACGGTAATCCCGTCACATTTAATGATATTTTCAAAGACATCCTCTTTTCAAAAGAATTTCTAATGAATGTTGAACGACCGAAGTCCTTCGAAGAAATTTTCCTCGGTCTGGCTGAAAAGATGGACTGGTACGCCAATGAAAGCTTTTTTCGGTACATCAACCGGCAGACCAGTAATACCAGTTTTCCCAGTCTCAACAACATGAATCAGTCCGCCCTGACCTATAAACTGGGCCGCCGGGCCCGGGTACCTTTAGATACACTCAGCTTTGCCTTTTATCATCAAGCGGTTCGGGAAAGACTGCTGATCGACCGCAAAGGCAACCCTGACAATGACCGAGACGGCGGCTGGCAGGACTCGTTTATCGAGGTGGATCTGCTGCAGGACGACTTTTATCATTATTTATTTTTGGCCCTTTTATCGCGCAATGCACGCCAGCAAGAACTCGACGAGCTTAAGTCCATCATCGCAGATCAGGGCTTTAACCGTAACGATCGCCGAAGGCAGCAGGCCATGATTATCCTGGATTATATATCCCGACTATCAGAGCTCTATCACACCCGGCCGTTTGAAAAGGAGGTGTCCTAATGATTTCCAGAAGGCAATTTTTAAAAGTCGCCACCATCGGAGGCCTTTCCTTGGCAATACCGCCGCTGGTCTGTAGGCATGAAGCCCAGGCAGCCCTTCCCGATACGCTCAATTATAATGCACCGGCGATGGTCCCCCAAATTATTCATATATTTTTATACGGTGGGCCTTCGGAACTGGCCGGCAATTTGACCAACATCGAAGAAATTGCCACCAATTCGCAAAATCCTTATCCGTCCAGCCTGAATCCGAATATCGCTAACAACGATATTACTGCCAATAACCTCTGGGGCAGCGCCGGTGGCGATATTATGGAGCAGTTGCTAGCCAGCGGTGAAATGTCGCTGTATCGCACCATCAACCGAATTAAAGACGATAACAAAGGCCACGGCCGATGTATCGCCCAGAATCTGCTGGGCAACCTGGATTTGTCCAACCCCGGTATTGCCACCACCCTGGCGGCAGTTCTCGAGCGCTTTAATCCTTTCGGCAAGGCGGTTGATGAGCTCCGGCTGCCATTTGTCAGTTTTGAGGGCGATTCGCGGGTTTTCAGTTCCGGAGATCTGGATATACCCCAGACCTTAAAGCCCTTGTCCCTGGATGCCAATTTCAACAACCCCTATGCACGTTCTGACAATAATTTTTTAAACGCCGCCAATGATCAAAAACTGGAGGATCTGGCCCAAAGTGAGTCGAACCTGTTCCCGCAATTTGACAAAGTCAACAGCGCATTTATCAAACGGGCCGAGCTCTCAGATTTTATTGAAAGCAGCTTTAACAGTGCAAAAATCATTGAAGACCTGCCCGTGGATCCGTCCACCGGCCAAAAACTTCAATACCCCAACACCAATTTCGGCAACCGGCTGCTGGCAGCTGTCAGCCTGGCGATCAAGAACCCGGAAAGTGTTTTTATCAGCCTGGGCAGCGGGGGTCTGGGTGGCTGGGATGATCATTCCGAATCGCTAAGCCGCTATCCAAACCGCATTCAGCTACTGATGGGGGCCCTGCAAGTGGCTTCCCGGCATCTGGCACTAATGGAAGCCAACAACATCGTCATCAATGTATTCGGAGACTTTGGCCGAAATGTGAATGTGAACGACTCCCAGGGGTGGGACCACGGCAACAACCAGAACCTGTATACCTTCGGAGGCGCTGACATTCCCGGTCGCGCCCTGGGAAAACTGGTTGGCAAAACCCAACGTATTGGAACGGCTTTTCAAAATCGGCAATTTACTTCACCGACCGATGACAGCTACCAGTGCGAGCCTTTTGCAATTGCATCGACAATATTTAAATATTTCGGGGTGCAAAACCCTGAGGTGTTGACCGGTGAGCCAGCCATTGATGAATCTGACAACATACCCGATGAACGAGTTTAGCCGGAGCACGAATTAAGCGCCCAATGACCCGGCAAATGAAACCGCCTTTTGTCAATAATGAGCCGCTGAATCAAGATCTTAAATGAAACACAAGCCAGGCGGGGGTTGATTTTTTCAACCCCCGCCTGATCTTGTAAGGGTTTGACTTTCTTTGATAAAAGAAGCTATAATAAAAAAGAACGACATCTGGCATAACAAACCCAGCAGCAAGAAAGGCTTTTTCATCATGGACACCACCGAGCGCGGAAAACTGATTCTAAAAGCAGTGCCGGCCGGAGAAGCTGAAGAAAAGGTTGTTCGGCTGCTGTTAAAATTTGCAAAAACGGCGTCCGCCATCGAATTGACCCAGAAGGTCAGGAATCCGCCTTATGAGCTGAGCAGTGATATTGAGGCGGAAAAAGCGGCCATCTTCATCGAGGCATTTCAAAATTGTGGAGCGACCGCCGTATTTATCCCCCACATTACCGAAAAACCGGTTCCGGAAAAACCGGCACTTGTCCAGAGTCGACCGGATTTTTCCTTTGACTCAGATCCCGCATCAGCTGGTGAAATCACACCGCCACCAATTAAGGTAAAGCCTCAAAAAAACGGCGTCCGCCGCTTAACCATGATTCTGGTAATCATCTTATTGTTGTTATCCCTTGGTTTTCTGACCTGGCAGCTCTGGCCGATTATCAGCGTTAAACTTCAAGAGATGATTCACTTCCTCAAAAACAACATTTAAAACCGGCCTTAAAAATGCATCTAACGCCCAATGGCTGTGTTGAAAACCGATTCAAAATGCTCGAATACTAGCGTGTATGCTCCACTTTTGAATCGGTTTTCGCCTTGCCCTTGAACGTTATCTACTATTTTTAAGACCGGTTTTTATATTAATAAATTCCAGAATAATTCGTATTTGTTAATGAAAATAAAATTATAAATTCGAAACGCTCAAATTTGGAACCTAAGCTGAGCGCTTGTTGAGGTTGCTGCAGCTACACGGCAGATGCCGTTCCGCTATAGTCTACTATGCGGAACGCCATCTAACACAGTAGATGCAGTAAGATCGACAAGCCCCATAGGGGTTTTAAATTTTAAAAATTAAAAAGACAGAATTCCTTATACTTTAATTAGATTTTTTAAAATTTAAAACGCTCACTTTAAGTAAAAGTTGTGTAAAAGATACTCTCCTAATATTGACTGCCGCAGCCGTCGCTTATAAAATTTTAGCATGAGCTTAAAAACCAACATCCAATGCATACCAAAACAGCCGGGAGCTTATTCCATGAAACGGATCCATATCTTTTTTTATATAGCGCTGCTTTTGCTGATCGCCGCACCGGTCGGGGCTGCAGACATCGCCCACCCTCAAATTCGCAAACAGGCCCAAAAAGCTTATGCCGATGGCAACTGGCGGGATGCCTTTGAGCTGTATCGCCAACTGAGTCTGGACACCGACGCTGAGCCCAAAATGGTTGGGCCGGATTTTAACCAGGCCTGGCAGTGCCTACGCCAGCTCAACCAGTTAAACCAGCTGGACGAATACCGTGAAGCGGTCATTGAGCAACATGCGGCCAATTGGCGTTTGCTACTGGCTGCAGCCCGCAGCTACAGCCACAACACCCACTGGGGCTATATGATCGCCGGAGAATTTCGGCGGGGTCATCATCGGGGCGGTGGGAAATATATCAACGCCGTTGCCCGCGACCGGGTGCGCGCCATGCAGCTTCTGCAGCTGGCCATGGCGCCGGCTGAATCAGATCCGCAAAAAACGGAAGTGGCCCAGTTTTACATGGCATTTGCCCAGATCGTTCAGCAGCAGCGCGGAACCAACCAGTCCTGGCGCCTGCAGTATTTAACCGATCTGAACCGCCTGCCGGACTATGCGCCCGGCTACGGACCTGCCTATGGCCGGCGCACCGTATTCGCCCCGGTGGATGCTGAGGGTCAGCCGATTTATCATCACATTCCAAAAAATTTCACATCCGCGGTCTCTGATGGAGAGCGCTGGCGCTGGTTGCTGTCCAGAGCGGTGGCACTGGATCCGACGCTCAAAGCCAGTGTCGACAACACCTGGGCCACTTTTTTACACCAGCAATTTGGTGTTCAAACCCTGGCAAATGTCGGTATTCTCTACGGCCGCGGGCGCCCCTTTAATAAGGAAACGAAGCAGAAAGATGAAAGCGGCGCATATGCCGTGCACACTTTAAACGATCAAGAAACCATCGCCAGACTGGCGGTCGGCGTCCGCCGCTTTGATCTGCCCGCAGGTTTTAATTTCATTCAGTTGTATAAGCAGATCCTTGATGGTCACAACAGCAGCCAGGCCGCAAATGCCGCCCGGGCGCTGGCTCAAATCCATGAAAACCGGAGGCAATACGATCGCGCCGGACACTACTGGCAACGGTACAAAACATACAACCGCTCCGCTGCCCAAAAGCGAATTGATCAAATCACCCAAAACTGGGGTATGTTTGAATCCAGCAGTACACAGCCTGCCGGCACAACCCCCCGGGTTGATTATCGCTATCGCAACGGCCGCATGGTGACATTCAGCGCCCAGCGTATCCGGGTCAAGCGGCTACTTGAAGATGTAAAGGCCTATATCCGCTCTGAAAAACGGCGACTGGACTGGCAACGCATCAATCTCAACAACATTGGCTGGCGCATCGTCAATGCAAACCAGACCCGCTATGTCGGTCAGCATGTGGCAACCTGGAAACTGGCCCTGGAGCCTGACGTGCGTCACTGGGACCGGCACGTCAGCGTTGAATTTCCCGATGCCCTTAAAAAGGCCGGTGCCTATCTGGTAACCGCCCGGATGCAAAGCGGCAATATTGCCCGCATCATCATCTGGGTAAGCGATACGGTTATCGTTAAAAAGCCGCTCAAGCAGCAGATGCTGTATTATGTCGCCGACGCAGTCAGCGGCAAAGCCCTGGCCGGTGTTGACCTTGAATTTTTCGGCTACCGCACCCGTTCGATTAAAGGAACCAATCGCTACCGGGTCATTCACCGGGAGTTAAACAAGGTTACCGACGCCAACGGTCTGGTCATTGTCGAGCCGGACCAAATGGCTCAAAATATGAACTGGCTGGCAACTGCAACCACGCGGCAGGGCCGCCTGGCCTTTTTGGGTTTTTCAAATGTCTGGTATCCAAATTATTATGATAGTGGATACAACCAGACCAAAACCCTGATCATGACCGACCGCCCGGTGTATCGACCGGCCCAAACGGTAAAGTTCAAAGCCTGGGTGCGGCACGCCCGCTATGACAAGGAGGATACGTCCAGCTTTGCCGGCCAGCACTTTACGGTTCGTATTCATAATCCCAAAAGCGAACAAATCTATTCGCAACGCCTGACAGCCGACGCCTATGGGGGCATCGCGGGAGAATTTAACATACCGCCTGAAGCCCCATTGGGTGTTTATCGCATCTCCCACGGGCGCAGCAGCGCCTATGGCGGGCAGACCTTTCGGGTGGAAGAATACAAAAAACCTGAATTTGAGGTCCGTGTGGAAGCCCCCACAGAACCGATCATGCTGGGCGAAAAAATCACCGCGACCATCAAAGCCGCTTATTACTTCGGCTCTGCAGTCACCGAAGCCAGGGTCAAATACAAAGTCTTGCGAACCGTGCATGACAGCCGCTGGTATCCGCAATTTTACTGGGACTGGTTTTATGGACCCGGTTACTGGTGGTATGCCTATGACTACCCCTGGTACCCGGGCTGGCAGGAATGGGGCTGCCTCAGGCCGATCTGGAGCTGGTGGCCGCACTGGCCCCAACAGCCGCCGGAAATCGTTGCCGATGGTGAAGTTGACATCGGCCCCGACGGCACGGTCCGTATTCCCATCGATACTGCCCTGGCAAAACTGATCCACGGCGACAGCGACCAACGCTATACCATCAAAGCCGAGGTACGGGATCAGTCGCGGCGAACGATCGTCGGACAGGGCCAGGTGCTGGTGGCCCGCAAACCGTTTAAGGTATATGCCTGGTTGGATCGCGGCCACTACCAAGTCGGCGATACGATCCGGGCCAGTTTCAAAGCCCAGACCCTCAGCCAGAGCCCGGTTAGCGGAAAGGGACGGCTCAAGCTGCTGCGCATTACCTACCCAAACGATCAACCCCGGGAAGACGAAGTGGCTAGCTGGGATTTGAACACCGACGAGCAGGGCGAAGCCGGCATGCAGATTCAGGCTTCCCGTTCCGGTCAATACCGGTTGTCCTATAGCGTTCGCGATGCCAAAGGGCATGCCATCGAAGGGGGCTACATTTTTACGGTGCGCGGTGCGGGCGATGACGGTGCCGGCTACCGATTTGCCAAGATCGAACTCATCGCCGACAAAGCCGAATATGCGCCCGGAGACACGGTCCGGCTGCAGATCAATACGGATCAAAAAGGTGCTACGGTGGTATTGTTTGTGCGCCCGGTAAACGGCATCTATTTAGCGCCCAGAGTCATCACACCCGTTGGTAAGAGCGCCCGGGAAACGATACAGATTTCAAAAAAGGATATGCCCAATTTTTTTGTAGAGGCGTTTACGGTATATGGCGGCAAGGTGCACACCGAGATCCGTGAAATTGTGGTGCCTCCCGAAAAGAGGGTACTGAGCGTCAGCGTGGCACCTGCCCATCAAGATTATCGGCCCGGCCAAACCGCTAAACTCAAGGTTCAGCTAACCGATTATAATGGTGAGCCCTTTCAGGGCTCAGCGGTCATCAGTGTTTATGACCGCGCCGTCGAATATATTTCCGGCGGCTCCAATGTACCCGAGATTCGCTCATTTTTCTGGAAATGGCGGCGTCAGCATCAATCCTATCGAGAATCCAATCTCACTCGCTGGTTTGCCAACCTGCTTAAAAAAGATGAAACCCCCATGAGGCCCATCGGCGTCTTCGGAAATCTCATGCAGCCCGTTACGCCTGGAAAGGGAACACGGGACGAACATAAAAAAGCCCGCTCCCAGGCGACCTTTGAGGCAGGAGTTGCCAGAGCCCCGGCGCCGGCCGAGGCCGGTGAAGCCGCACCCGTTTTACATTCTAAAATGCATGCGGCCGACCGGTTCGCCGACAAGGAGGGTCAGGCTGCAGCACCCGAAGACCTGGCCCAACCCGAGGTGCGCACCCAATTTGCCGATACGGCTTTCTGGTCAGCCAACATCACCACCGATGCCCAGGGGATGGCAGCGGTTGCCTTTAAAATGCCTGAAAACCTGACCGGCTGGCAGGCCAAAGTATGGGCCATGGGGCACGGCACCCAGGTCGGCCAGGGGGAAGCCAGGTTGGTGACCCGCAAGGATTTGATTGTGCGCCTGCAGGCCCCCCGGTTTTTTGTGGAAACCGATGAGGTCGTGCTGTCGGCCAACGTTCACAATTATCTAAAACGGCGCAAATTTGCTAAGGTTTCACTGGAACTGGACAGCGGTTGCCTGGTCTTGATCAAAGGCCAGCAACAAACCCAATCGGTCTTTGTCGACGCCAACGGCGAAACACGCGTAGACTGGCGTGTTAAAGTCATCAAAGAAGGTGAGGCCGTGGTGAGCATGCAGGCGCTCACCGATGAAGAATCCGATGCCATGCAGATGCGTTTTCCGGTCTACGTCCACGGCATGGTCAAGCAGGTGCCCAAAAGTGGCGTCATCCGCAACGATCAGACCCAGGCCCGGATTCTGTTTAAGGTGCCCGCCGCCCGGCGGGTGGACCAATCCCGCCTGGAGCTGCGCTATTCACCTACTCTGGCCGGCGCTATGGTGGATGCCCTGCCGTATCTGGTCAGTTATCCTTACGGCTGCACCGAACAAACCTTAAACCGCTTTTTACCGACGGTGATCACCCAGCAAACCTTAAAACGCATGGGGGTTGATCTGGCCGATATTCAAAACAAACGCACCAATTTAAATGCCCAGGAAATCGGTGACGACACCCGGCGGGCCGCGCAGTGGCAACGCTATGACCACAACCCGGTGTTTGACGCGGATGAAGTGGCCGCCATGATCACTGCCGGGGTCAGGCGCCTGATCGCCATGCAGCTGTCCGACGGCGGCTGGGGTTGGTTTAGCGGTTACGGTGAGCGGTCCTATCCCCACACCACCGCCCTGGTCGTTCATGGGCTGCAGATCGCCCGACAAAACGGGGTGACCATCTCCGACACGGTTATCAATCGGGGCATTCAGTGGCTCAAAGACTATCAGGCCAAAGAAATCGAGCGCCTGCGGCTTTGGGACCGCACCCGCAAGAAAGGAAAATCCCAGGCCGACAACCTGGATGCTTTTGTCTACATGGTATTGACCGATGCAGCGGCCGAAAATCAAACGATGCGTGCGTACCTGTATCGTGATCGCAACCGGTTGGCGGTATATGCCAAAGCCATGTACGCTCTGGCGCTGGTCACCGTCGAGGATCATGAAAAGCTGGCCATGGTCATTAAAAATATCGAGCAGTTTCTGGTCATTGATGACGAGAATCAAACGGCTTACCTGGACCTTCCCAACCACCATTACTGGTGGTACTGGTACGGCTCCGAATACGAGGCCCACGCCTATTATCTGAAGCTGTTGGCGCGCACCGATCCGGCCGGTAAGAAAGCGCCCGGCCTGGTCAAATATCTGCTCAACAATCGCAAACATGCTACCTATTGGAACAGTACCCGGGATACGGCCGTGATCGTGGAAGCGTTTGCCGATTATCTGGCCGCCAGCGGTGAGGCTGCACCGGATCTAACCCTGGACCTCTTTTTTAACGACCAAAAAGTAAAAACCGTCCGGATCAATGCCCAGAACCTGTTTACCTTTGACAACAAATGGGTGCTGGAAGGCAAACAGATTCCGGGTGGCACCCAGTCTTTGACATTGAAAAAATCAGGCCGGGGTCCGATCTATTTTAATGCCTATCTGGATTATTTTTCCCTGGAAGACTTTATCACCAAAGAAGGTCTGGAGATCAAAGTTGAGCGCCGAGTGTTTCGCCTAACAGAAATCGACAAAAAAATTAAAGATGTCGGCTCGCGCGGGCAGGTAATTGACCGCCGGGTGGAAAAATACGAACGTCAGCCGCTTAAAAATAAGGCCGTCTTGCAAAGCGGCGAGCTGGTTGAAGTTGAGCTGCTCATTGACAGCAAAAACGATTATGAATACCTGGTCTTTGAGGACATGAAGGCCGCCGGCTTTGAACCCGTTGAGGTGCGCAGCGGCTATACCGGAAATGAAATGGGCGCCTATGTGGAATTTCGCGATCAGAAGGTGGCCTTTTTTGTGCGCCGACTGGCACGCGGCAGGCACAGCGTCAGCTATCGGCTGCGGGCGGAGATCCCTGGTAAATTCAGTGCGTTGCCCACTAGGGCATATGCCATGTATGCACCGGAGCTGAAGGCCAATTCAGATGAAATTAAGCTGGTCATCCGAGATCAATAGGATCCTTGGCGACCACCGATGTACCCAGTGGCTGGCAACCTATTGTATTTGCTTTTGATATGAACCATCAACGCCTTGGGGTGAAAACGAATCGGGCCATAAACGGATGATTATACCAAAGGGTGGGGGATTTCACAGGGTGAGTGACAACGGTCCACGAGAATAACTGGGTACAGGTGACCTGTCTCAATTGCCAAATGAGGCCATAAATACGCTGCTTAAAAGCGAGGCATATGCAGCTTGTCGATATGGTGTTTGTTTTCCCTGACAAAATGGTTCACGTAAGGCGGAATCACCGAACGGTCTAAATAATCCTTGAAATCGGCTTCTATTTTCGCCTTGGGCACGCTGGCCACCGGCCAGTCTTCGGCAGATTTGCAGAAAACATCGTATTCGCTGTGTCCTGTCACGCGCGAGATTTTATACAAATAATACTCCATTGAATTCTGATGTTTCTTGATCTGTCGGGCATTTAACTTATACAGGGCCACCAGTCCCATACCTGCCAGAAGTCCAAAACACACATTGCCAACGCCGTTTATAATATCTGCAAACATCACACTATCTCCCAAAACATTGTTCTCCGACATATATATCAGCACTATCTGGTGTAATTTTTAGACATTTATACAGATTCCATCTTTCGGCAGCCGGACTATGCTGCAAAGAACTGGATTCTGCCAAAATGCCAGAGGTATATGATAAGCACGAATTTAAAAATGCAAATCATATGCCATTTCAACCGCCCGCCGCATCAGAAGTGATTCAATCGGCCAAAAGGGTCTGGATAGCATTTATCTTGCTGAGAGTGAGAACGCGCTAAGTGGCTTAGCCATGCAAACCGCCAGCAGTGGGCGGATATCCAGCGCGCCCGATCTCCCGAATCGTTTCGTTTGACATCGCCAATGGCCTAGCTCGCTGCATTGCCATATAATGTGAAAATCCGTCAAATTCCGAACCCTAAGGCTGCTGCGCATCGTCAGGTTTTTGGCGAAATATAATGCTAAAAGACTCAAAACCTCCGTTTCATTGTATTTTTGAGTTAAGGTGTATTATCGAAATAGCTTGCCTGAGGCGACTTTGATGCTTAAGATTCCCAATAGATTCAATCTGATGGAAGGGTGCTGACGGCACCCGATGGCATTTCACTCTAAGGAAGGATTTGGCTCGTGACGCCGGAAATTGTGCTGGTATTGTCGATCCTGGCCGTAGCGATCGTATTTTTGATCAGCGAATGGCTCCCGATGGAGGTCACCGCCCTGCTGGCGCTGGGGGCTGTGGCCTTAACCGGTCTGGTTAGCCCGGTTGAAGCGCTGGCCGGATTTAGCAACCCGGCGGTTGTTACCGTGTGGGCGGTTTTCATTCTAAGCGGCGGTTTAACCCGAACCGGCGTTGCCAATGTCATCGGTCGATTTGTGCTGCGCCTGGCGGGCAACAGTCAAACAATTATGGTTATCGTCATCATGATCACCGCCGGTGTGATGTCGGCCATTATGAACAATGTGGCGGTGGCCGCCCTGATGCTGCCGGTGGTCATGGATATCGCCCGCCACACCGGCAGCGCGCCCTCCCGGTTGCTGATGCCCCTGGCATATGGTTCGCTGCTCGGCGGTCTCACCACCCAGATCGGCACGCCCCCCAACATCCTGGTCACCAATGCCCTGCAGGATGCAGGGCTTGAGCCTTACTCATTCTTTGATTTTACGCCTATCGGCCTGGTGATTATGTTTGGCGGCATTGCGGTAATGACCTTTATCGGCCGTTACCTTCTGCCGCAACGCGATGTGGCCAAGGAATCATCCCGCACCAATACGGTGGACTGGGGGTCCGATGACGATTCAGGAGAGCAATTGTTTAAAGTACGAATTCCAGCGGACTCAAATCTGATCAACAAGACCCTGGCTGACAGCCGTATGGGATCTGTTTTGGGCTGGAATGTGATTGGTATTACCCGCAAGGAGCGCACTGTTTTGGCCCCCGGCCCCACTGATGTTTTACAGGCCGATGACCTGTTGACCGTTGAAGGCCGTATTGAAAATTTAGATGACATGAAAAACTGGCAGCAGTTAATTGTGGAAGATAAAAAAATCGATGTTACCGAGCCCTATTCAGATGAGATCAAAATCGGTGAAGTGCACCTGCCGCCCGCTTCCCAGTACATCGGCAAGACCCTAAATGTTTTGGGTTTTCGCGATCAATTCGGCGCCAATGTGCTGGCCATACACCGTAACGGCAGCACCAAACGCACCCATCTGTCGGATGAACCTCTGCTGCCGAATGATCGACTGCTGGTGGCAGGGCAACAGGAGCGCCTGGAGCAGCTCGGGAAAAAATCCGGTTTCGATCAATTTCGTTTTGTCCCCCGGCAGGAACTGATCGATGTCTTTCACCTGCATGAGCGCCTGATGGTCATGCGGGTGCCGCCGGATTCACCGCTGGCCGGAAAAACACTTAAACAGAGCCGTTTGGGAGATGCGCTCGGCAGCCGAGTTTTGGGTATCATGCGGGGCAATGATCCCATCGTGATGCCTGAGCCTCACGAAATCCTGCAGGCTGGTGATCAGCTGGCGGTCGAAGGGCGTCTGCGGGATTTTAAAGAGTTGGGTGACCTTGAAAAGCTACAAATTGAAAGACGCACCCGTCCGGATATCCAGTCATTGGTAACAGACAATGTGGGCGTGGTTGAGGTCATCCTATCCCCCCAGACGACGCTGGTGGGCAAAACCCTGCGCCAGCTAAACTTCCGCGAAAAATACGGTTTAAATGTACTGGCCATATGGCGTGGTGGAAAGGCTTTTCGGTCGGATTTGCGGGATATGGACCTGCGCTTCGGAGATGCCATCCTACTGCTGGGCCCGCGCAATAAACTCCAGCTGCTGGGCCGCGAGCCGGATTTTGTGGTCCTGACGGAAATGGCGCAACGGGAAGTGCGTCAGGAAAAGATGAACATCTCGATTTTGATCATGGCCGCGGTGCTGTTTCCGGTGATTATGGGCTGGGTGCCCATTTACATTGCTGCCGTGGTCGGGGCTGCTGTGATGGTTATGTGCGGTTGTCTGACCATGGAAGAAGCCTATCGGCAGATTGAATGGAAGGCTGTTTTTCTGATCGCCGGTATGCTGCCGCTGGGCACGGCCCTGGATCAGACCGGCGCTGCCCGGATGATCGCCGAAGGGGTAGTCGCACTGGTGGGTCCTTTCGGGCCCACGGCGGTGATGTTCGGCCTGGTGAGCCTCACCTTTGCAGCCACCTGTTTTGTGCCCACGGCCGCCCTGGTGGTTTTAATGGCGCCCATCGTTTTAAATACCGCCGCCACATTGGGCCTGTCGCCGCATGCCCTGCTCATGGGGGTGGCCATGGCCGCTTCGGCCAGTTTTATGACCCCCATATCGCACCCGGCCAACATCCTGGTGATGGGGCCGGGGGGCTATCGTTTTTTGGATTATATCAAAGTCGGCGGTCTGCTGACCCTGGTCGTTTTACTGATCATTGTTTTTGTTTTGCCGTTTTTCTGGCCGCTGACCGGATGATAGCGCATTAGGAAAATTGCAGCGCGTACACCGCAGCTAACGCCCCTTTGTATGTTTCCCCCTTTTTAACAAACGCGCTGCGGCTTACTCACCGTGGCGGGTATACTGGCGGCAAACGCCAACTATCGGATAACCAATGGTTCGCACCGATAGGTCCCCCGATTTGCCGCTAGACAGCGCCCCACCCTTGAATTGATATTATTTGACTACACAAAAATCGCTAAGATCCCGGGCCGGCAAGTTCGTTGGTGTTTACAGGTCGGGCCCGATATTCATCTATAACGAACAGCAAATCCATCAAAACGGCGAATGATTTCTAGCCGCAAATCTGATGATCGGCAAAACAACAACATGACAATCGATTCGAATATCGGCTTTATCATCCGATCGAACCATCAATTCATTGACCGACAGCCTGATCATTTAGACTTTATGGTTATGCCCGGCAGAATTGTATAGTGGGAGCAAACATTAGAAGGGATGAAGGGGGATAACCTAACCCAAACCAGAGACAAAGCAGAATTGGCAAAGAACTTGTGTTTTAGGCGTCGGCTTCTTTAAAACCTTCCTCTGTCCGGAATAGTTTATCCCCCTTGTAGGCTTCATGCTGACGGGTGATTTTAAGCTCCTTATCAGAATATGCGATGATAAGCGCTCGTGGCTTAGGACAGCCATGCAGCATGATAGATGTCACCGTAGCAAAAGATCGCAGGGGTTTCAAGAAAATAATTATATATAATCAAATATTTACAGCATTTGACAGCATTTGACAGCATTTGACAGATAGAATCCTGAAAAACTGTAATAAATAAACAGGAGGCATCCGTAAGAATGACTCCTGTTGTTTATCCTGGGTATTTGTCATTGCTGTTGGCTGGCAATCGGTTATACAAAGACCGCTTGCCGGCAATGGCAATTATTTGCCGGTTACCGCGGATCCGCCTGTAGGATCCGAACCTTCGGGCTGAGCACATCATAGTACACCACTACCGCCGGCAGAAAATTACGGTCACGCTTGGCGTCATAGCCGGCGACCACCGTCTGACGCTGATACACCGGCGATAAGTTGCCGAAACCGTCTTCAGTCATAAAGGGTTCAGCAATAAATCCACCGTCGCGGAAGCGCAGCAGCCCCTGTTCGATGGCTTCGCCGGTGGTGTTGGTGTAGCTGCGGTCCTCGACGATCTCACCCTGGTACTCGAACAGGATGATGGGGCGCTCGTCGGGCCCGTTGTCCGCCTTGTATTCTTCAGCAGCAAACGGCGATCCGGCCTGCGACACGTAATCACAGGAGCCGTCAAAGTGGATGCCGGTGTTCTGGCCTTCGGCCATGTACTTGTCGTTGACCTGCACGTAACCGGCACCTGAGACCCGCACGAAGAACACGCGCGCCAGCACCTCGGCCGTGTTCTGGTCCACCAAGAACATGTAGGCCGCCCGGTACCCGGTGCGCTCGCCCGAGATCCAGCCCGTGTTGCCGCCGGTATTGACCTTGAAAGAGCTCTCCACAGTCCGGTGCCAGTAGCCAGGTCGTTTAAGATGATGGTAAAGGCTTCTTTGGGAAGGCCCCTGCCGTTGAAGGTCTCATTCTTAATCTGTTCTTCGATACACGGCCTGCCGGGTACAGCCCAACCATTGTTGGCCAGCCCCCCGACAACCAGGATGCTAAGGAGCATCAAGAGCATGATTTTAGCGAACAGCGACCGGGTTGGCGCCGTGACAATTTGAACAGTTACTAAATTCATTTGCTTTGCGAAATTCATTTTAAAGACCTCCATTTCATGTTGCAGAAGTCAATTTTTGAAAAGTTCTTCCTCAACGCCAGTGTCTTTGAACACGAAGCGCTTTAAAAGCACGGGTCACTAAAAACGGCTGCTAATCGGTAATGGGTTCTTGCTGCGCGGCAATCCGTATGCAACTGCAATTTTCTGGGACAGAATTGGCACCGCATGCAGCGTGAATGACCGTTGGTGTTGCCGAAACGGTCTCGGTTTTAAGGGGGCAAACGATCCATGCAGATCATACGAGATCTTGGACCGGACGCAGATCGGGAGATGTCCCTGAACGCCCGTCCTATAAGGACCGCAAGGGGCATGTTGCCGTACATGTAGAGCAAAAAGCATTCCACAAAAAGGCAGATATAAATTAATACAAAAATATCAGTGGTTTTATTGTGGGGTTGGGTTGAAACCGCGGTCAGTAGACAAATAAAGCGTGTGATTTAGTGAACGGCTAATTATAGGTTTCGAATACAAAACCATACAGGCAGTTTAAGATGAAAACGAAAATCAAACTGGCGAGCCGTAAAAAAACATGACTGGCTGTGTAAGGAGGAATTTTTTTTCAAACACATACACTCCGAAAAATACAGCTTAGTTTTGACTCTATTTTAGAGCATTTTACACATCTTTGACAATTTTCAAAAAAGTACCTCACACAGGCGGCTTTATCATTTAAAGCTTAACGTCAGGGGGTTCGTTTGGCTATTTTAGAAAATAACCATAAAGAAAAACAAGACATTTACCGATACTAGAGTAGGCCAAAAGCCAAGAGAAGTTTTCCACAAAAATATAAAATTAGGTGGTATTTATGATCAACGATCATATCGTACAACGCAGAAGCGGTGAAGATCGGCGCAAAAAAAGCGACAGACGCAGCGGGTTTGATAGACGTAACGCAAGCTTTGCCAATGGTTTTGATGATACCAGCGAAGAAAATGTGTATACCACCAAAGAAGCCTGTGAGTACCTGAAAATATCACGCCCTACCTACCTTAAGTATATCGCTGAAGGCCGTATCAGGGCCATTAAAGTCGGCCGCGGCTGGCGTACCCTTAAAACCGAACTGGACCGATTTTTACGCGGAGACTGACGCTTTTAAGCCCTGGCGTCATAAGATTCATGCATCTTTCAGCTCGCATCTAACTGTTTTTTCCTGCCACTGATAACATCTCTGCTCGTTTTCAGCATCAAGCACAACATCGTGCAACAGTGAAATCAAATCCCAGCGCGTTTGTGCCAAACCCATTTGATCCATCATTCAGCCCTAATTGAAGCGCTGGATAAAAAAGTTTACCCTGTGTATGAAATCAACGCTAGCTAAAAAACCATGTGTTTACTTTTGGTTAAGCCAGTTGAAGCTCCCACCATAACACCGGTGGTGCAGGGAAAACCATACATTTCAACGTATCCAGAATCCACCCTGTTTTTATAAAAAATCATAATAACAATTGGTTATGCATCATTTTGCCACTTTGGCATCGACCTTGCTGTTACAGAAAATAAACGCAAAGGAGGTGACCATTGTGTTGCAAAAAAGCATGTCTCTAATCCTGGTAGCACGCTGGCTAATCGTCATCTTTATAATTTCGGTGGTGGGTGTGGCCGTGATCCCTTTTGAGAAAGGAATTCAAACCGGCCGAATATTAGAAGGCACGATCATTAATAAAAACATAGAATTGGTTACAGTGGGAGCCAATGAACACCCCGGTCAAATTTTAACATTAAACACCGGACCCGGCATCGATCGGTTGGCCTTGCGCACGGGTGATCAGATCATCGTTGAATTCAGTCCGGATTATACCATTCGTTGGATTTCAAAGCGAAGTTAGCCTCATGGCAATCATGCGCCTGTATCTTTTAATACAAATGCATACAAGCCAGCAACAAATGGATACACAATTTAAGTCACTGTTATTTCAATATATCATAATATTTTGGCGTCTGATGACCCCCAAACTGTCACAAATACTATACAAATCACAGCTTTTCTGTGATAGCAAAAAATATAAAATTATAATTATTTCAGGCAGATAATTAGAAATACCCTGCCTGGCACAGCCCTTGCTCTTTCAATTGGCGGTATCGGAGGGATCCGTTGATATCGTTGTTCAGCATCGAAAGCCATATTCACCTGTTGGTCATTCGGTGCCGAAAATTGAAATGGGCTGTCACACCGCACTAAATGGACCCGCATGGAAAGGAGGTGACCTATTACGGGTATAACCCTGTTCAACAGAAAATCATAGTGAATCAGAATGATTCACTTATCACCAAAAAGGAGAAGACCTATGCATCAATTAACAAGACATAAGCCCATTTCAATGTTGATCATCACCCTGTTTGCCGTTTGTTTTGCAGCTATTAGCGTTGCTCAAGCCGCCGGACCCGCTGGGGCCATTAAAGGCGAGGTGGTTTCAGTAGACCCCAATACCGGTATGCTTGAAGTGATGAATCCGGATGGCAAAACCATCATGCTCAATGCCGGACCGCAAATAGAGGACCTGAAAACGCTGCAAAAAGGTGACCAGGTCATGATCCAATACGATAAAAACAAAAATATTACATCCATCAACAAAGAAGGCTAGTGCTAATGCTTTCTTTGAAAAGGATAAAAGGGGCACCTGCTGCCCCTTTTATCCCTAAGTTTTCAGCCTGTAATCTGGCTGACAGTGTTCCCCCTCTTCACGGATCCAACCTTTTACCCGCTTGTTCGCGCCCAAACTAAAAAGAATTCTCAAGAATATAGCCAAACAGTATTGCCAAACGGACAAGTTCTTTTCTGAATGGCGATATGCGGAAAACTAACGCATGAGTGAAACCATGCCACGATATTTGGGATGACAGGCACCCAAATATCTTCGCTGATGATTGCGGTTGTGGAATCACAAATATCGGGGCACAGGCACATTAATATTCATATCGCCTATCAGAAAATGACTTGTCCGGCTTTCATCATTAAAGCGTTTTCGGTAAGAACTTATTGTGGGGCTTAATCGTCAAACCAAAACCATGAAACTAACCATCTTTAAACGATTGACCTTTGGTTATGCAGCCATTTTGCTGCTGGTGATATTTTTGGGTGTATATGTGACCTTAACACTCAACCAGCTAAATGGTCTTAGCCGTGAGATCGCAACGGTTCATGTCAACCGCCTGACACTTGCAGAACATATTTTGGACAAGCTGTTTTCCCAGGTCAGTTTTGAGAAAAAATACCTGATTTCCAATGATGCTGATTTTTTAAAAAAATTCTGGGAAATACAACTCCATCTGATTGAAGACATCCGCAAGCTCTCTGCATTACCGGACACCGCGGAGAGCAAACATCTGCTGGACCAGATAGAGACCGACTATGGCCATTTTCTGCTGCTGTTTAGAACCGAGGTTAAAGAGATGAAGGACAACCCGGATTATCTGCGCGCTAAATATCAGCAACGGAAAGATAACCTGGTTGATCGCATCAATCAGCGACTCAAAAAAATGATTCACATCAGCCGCTTGCAGCGCGATAAAAAAGTAAACGACGCCAGCCAAATTAGCTCCCGGGTTCTGCAGGTAACAGCAATTACAGCCGCTATAGCCGTTTTATTGGGCGTACTCATTTCTTTTTACAATACGCGCAGCATCAATCGTTCGATCAAGCGCTTGCAGATGATGACAAGAGAAATTGCCAAAGGTAAATTTGAAGAAATGCGTCATTTTTCTTCACCGCCTGAAATTAAAAAACTGGCTGACGATTTTAACCTAATGTGCGAGCGTCTCAGAGAGCTGGATGAAATGAAAAAAGATTTTATCAGCCATGTTTCCCATACGCTACGCACACCTTTGACCGCCATAAAAGAAGCCAGCCGCATGCTAATGGACAAAACCTATGCCGAGGTCCCCGCTAAAGAAAAGGAGCTGTTGACCATTAGCCAAAAAGAATGTGATCGCTTAATTGAATCGGTAAACCGCATTCTGGATCTGTCCCGTATGGAAGCCAAAATGATGGACTATCGCTTAAGGCCGCAAGCGGTATTTCCAATCATTCAACAAACTGTTTTAAAACTGGCGCCCATTGCCCAGCGTAAAAAAATTGACCTTGAATTAAAGCCATCGCGCAATTTGCCGGTGGTTAAAATGGATGAAGAGCGCATCGCCCAGGTCATGGAAAACCTGATCGGCAATGCTTTAAAATTTACAGCTGCCGGCGGAAAAGTTGTCATTGAAGCGTGTTTGAAAATCAAAGGTCGGCATTGGATCGAGGTCTGCGTGGCAGACAAAGGATGCGGTATTCCACGGAAAAACCTGGGAAAAATATTTGATCGATTTCAACGAATCGATGGCGGTCGCAATACCCCCCTGGGGACGGGATTGGGACTATCAATCGTCAAACACATCATCGCCGGTCATGGAGGAAAGATATGGGTGCAAAGCCAACCCGGACAGGGCAGCCGCTTTTTCTTTACACTGCCGGTCTCCTGATATGGGTTTTGATGGTCACGGGTTGTCTGCATTGGCCGCCACCGTCGCAGGGAAAACAGCAATTGCTCGAGGCCCGACAGCGGTTGGTCAGCGGGGACTACTCTGGAGCGCTTGACATAAGCCGGCACGTACAGACGCAGTTTCCTACAAGCCTGGCAGCGCAATCGCTTTTTCAAATCGGTCAGATCTATGCGCACCCGCATAATCCGGATCGCGATGTCCAAAAAGCAATGGCAGCCTTTCAAGACATCATCGACCATTATCCTGCCAGTTCTCTGCGCCCGGAGGCCGAGCTGTGGCTGACTTTACTGCACGACCTTAGAGCGCAAGAGGCTCAAATTCACGCATTAACGCAGCGTCATGCACCGCTGGAGAAAAAAATAAAAATGCAACACCAGAAAATACTTCGGCTCCAGGATCAATTGGAAAAATTAAAACGCATTGACATCAAGATAGAAGAAAAGAAACGCGACACCATACCCCAGACAGAAGATTTCGAGGCAAAAGAAGATGGAAAAAATTCTGGTAGTTGACGATGATCCCAGTATCCTTAAGGTGATTCGTATGCGACTGGAGGCCCAGGGATATCGGTTAACCACCGCCTTTGATGCCCAAAAGGCCATCGAACTGGCAGCCGAAAATCGGTTTGATGCCGCCCTGCTCGACCTGAAGCTCAATGGTAAAGACGGCATTCAGCTGATGCAGGATTTACACCATATCACCCCGGAAATGCCGGTTATTATCCTGACCGCTTACGGCACGATTAAAAGCGCCGTGGCAGCCATGAAAAAAGGGGCCTACAGCTATTTAACAAAACCGTTTGATCATGAGGAACTTTTGCTGCAAACCCGCAATTGCCTTGAACGCAGCCGTCTGACCAAAGAAGTAAAAAATCTAAAAAAAATCGTCAAAGAACGCTACGGTTTTGAAAACATCATTACCAAAAGTAAATCGATGCAAACGGTCCTTGATCAGGTTGCCCATGCAGCAGAGTCGGATGCCAATGTGACCATTGAAGGGGAGAGCGGGACCGGAAAAGAGCTGATTGCCCGAACGCTGCATCTGGCCAGCTCACGCAGAGACGGACCTTTTGTGGCGATTAATTGTGCCGCCATACCCGAAACCCTCCTGGAAAGTGAGCTTTTTGGCTACCAGAAAGGCGCTTTTACGGATGCCGCGCAAAACAAACCTGGCCTGTTTTTACAGGCCAACAAGGGGTCTTTTTTTTTGGATGAAATTTCAGAAATGGTGCTTACGATGCAAGCCAAATTTTTACGGGTCCTGCAGGAAAAAGAGTTTTATCCAGTCGGCGCCTCAAAGACCGTTAAGGTGAACACCCGCTTTATTGCCAGCTCCAATAAGGACCTTGACGCAGAGGTTAAGAAAGGCACATTTCGCGAAGATCTGTTTTACCGCATCCATGTTATCGTCATACAGCTGCCGCCGCTGCGCCGACGCAAAGATGACATTCCCCTGCTGGCCAATTATTTTTTAAATAAATACTCCCGTGAGGCAAAAAAAGATATTGCCGGATTTACACCCTCGGCCCTGCAAAAACTGATGTTTCACGAATGGCCGGGTAATGTGCGCGAGTTGGAAAATACCATTGAATGTGCGGTTGCGCTGGCCACTGAGAATATCATCTCGGAAACGTCAATTCTACCGGACCACAACGTCGCCGAAAGCGGCCAGCCGTCATTCAAAAATGCCAAAGAGAATTTCGAGAAAAATTATCTGACCCAGTTGATTGAACTGACAGGCGGCAATGTGAGTCAGGCCGCCAAATTGGCCGGAAAATACAGAGCAGATCTGTATCAATTGTTGAAAAAATACGGTATCAAAGCAGCCGATTATCGCAAATCGCCATAACATTGCCGATATAAAATTATTGTAACTTGCTTGGCACTTTTAATTCATAAAACCACCACTGCTGCCGGATACCTTACTTTCGCGCACCTTTCGAACAATACCGTTTTTTTCAAAATAGACATGAAGATTACAATTTTTTTTGTCCATCTCAACCCGTCCGCCACCCATCGTATCTCTGCTGGATGACTTGAAGGCATTTCCGCTGCCGCGTCCGCTGGGCGATGTGACTTCATAAGAATATTTCCAAAGCTCACCTTGATTGAGGGCTTCCTCAACTTTATCGGGATCACCAATGAGCTGCTTGACATCCTCTTTGGATGACTTGCCCTGCTGGATCTGACCGATAATCTTTGGATCACAGACATCTCTATTACCGCGAGTTGAGCCAGCATAACCCGGCAACACCGTTGCCAGCATGAATAGACAGGCGATTGATGCGGTCATATATTGTATTTTCATGTTTTTCCTCCTTTCCCATGACCGGTAAAGAAAACGAAACTTTGGAACGTCATGAGGTTATGACAAAAGATAATTTCAGAATGAGGAATGACAACCCCGGCGCCATAGACGGTTTCGACCAGAGGCATGAATCCTATTGACTTTTGCAGCCATACCAGAGACAAAAAAGGCGGCAGGAGATTAAACAATGAAGCCCATAAAACTGGCGGAAATTGATTGTCAACAGGTTAGCAAAGAGATTGGTGATTTTGTCATCGAAGTGGTGTCGCAAGCCGCCTCTACTGGGTGTGTGATCGGATTATCGGGTGGGGTCGATTCCAGTACAGCGGCAGCCCTGATCAAAACCGCCTTTGACCGCCATAATGTCAAGCATTCAAAAAGCCAACCGGCGCTCGAGTTAGTGGGCTATATCTTGCCCTCCAGCGTCAATGCAACCCAGGACGAAGCTGACGCCGTATCTGTGGCCAATCACCTAAAGTTGCGTCATGAAATTCACAGCATCGAAGACCTGGTAAAATCTTTTCAATCAACCAATCCGGAAGCATTTGAACATAGATTCCACATAGGCAATATGATTTCCAGAATCCGGGCCAATGTTTTATCGACCAAGGCGGCTACCGAAAATAAAACTTTAGCGGGCACCGGCAATCGGGATGAAGACTTTGGTATCGGTTATTATACCCTTTTTGGTGATGGGGCGGTGCACCTTAGCCCTATTGCCGGTCTACCCAAGCGGCTTGTACGTGAAATGGCCACTTTTCTGGGTTTGGATAAGCAGATTGTGGAACGAGAACCAACTGCCGGTTTAGAGCCAGGTCAAAGTGATTTTAAAGACCTGGGATATGACTATGACGTGGTTGAACTGATTACCGAGGGTCTCCAACAGGGTTTTTCAAAAGATGCCCTCGTCAAACATACGCAAATCGTCCCCCTGATTGAACGGCAAATCAAACAGTATCAATCGGTTTTCGGCAGCAAAAAGTTTAACTCGGTTAAGGCCGTAGTCGAAGATGTGCTCCACCGACATCAGCGGGCGAAAGACAAAATGAAAATCATCCATCCGCCAACGCCAAAAATCTCGTTATTCTACGACTGATCAATTTTAGCTCTCTCCAAAATTATTTTTTACGCCACCAAGAACACAAAGAATAAAAAGGGGGAAACATGCCTGCAGAAGCCTTGCGCAAACAATTGTATGGATCATTTAAAAACCGTGCCATGATGTACTGGCATATTTATCAAGTATTGCTAAAAGAACTCGGGGAACAGAAGGCGACCAAGATCATGAAACAAGGCATTTACCATCGCGGCCTGGAAATCGGCAGCCCGTTTGAAAGATTTGCGCCGGCTGACCTCAACGGCTTAAAGGATGCTTTTTTTGATGTTATCCCGGATGGCGGCAAGATGTTTGATCCTGAAGTGCAAAAATGTGATCAAAGTGGGTTGGAGATCCAGATGCGCCGTTGTCCCCTGAAAGAGGCCTGGCAGGAAGCCGGACTTAAAGAAAGTGACATCGAGCGCATGTGCGATATTGCAGCTGCTGTTGACAAAGGCACCTTTGAAGGCGCCGGCTTTGGTTTTACAATCAAAACCTGGAAACCGGGCCAGCAAGGATGCTGCCTGCTAAAAATAAAGCCGGGTAAATAAAATTATGCGGTTATCTGGGAAACTCCGGTAGGATACATCTGATATGGCTTACACTACGAAGAACACGAAGATCACAAAGGGAAAACACTTTAGTTTACTTTTATCCTTTTGTGTCCTTTGTGCCCTTCGTGGTTTTGGGTGCCTAACTTGAGCTTTCTGCATAACCATACAAAATTATTGATCCGAGAAAAAAAACTAAAGTTAATTGCAAAATGGCCAATAACAGTAGTGAGGGGATTGTGATCTGTAAGCCTTAAAAATGAGGCCGCAAAGTCCAATATACCCCTTAATCAGTTCAGTATTCGGATAACCAATCAATTAATGATTGCCAAGCCTTGGGGGGGCTTAGATGTGTAAGGTTCGTATCCGTATCGTCTGGATGTTGGTCATTTTAGGCCTAACCGGTTTTATCATCGGCTGTAATTCGATTCCGGTACCCGAAGAAAAAAAGTCTTATATCGGAACCTGGGAAGGCGTCGGCTTTCATTTGACCATAAATGACAACGGTGGTGTTGATTCCCGGCGCATCGACGGGAACCGATCAACCAAGATCTCCGGCCCCCTTAAAGACTTTGATGGCGATGACTTCATCATCGGTGTCCTCTTTTTCACCACAACTTTTGAAGTGCACAAGCCCCCTTACCTGGATGGTGATGATTGGTTAATGATAGTCGACGGTGTTGAATTGAAAAAAGTTGCCGGACCGATTACCTGATCCCTTTAAACATTCCTGTTTGGCGCAACTGCATACCCCACATACCATTCTCATATGGTGTTAATCCTTTGATTTATAGGATTGATGCTTTTGCTTGTTGTAACATTGCTAATCTGAGTCGTGATTTTGCCAATAGCTGAATATAATAGCTAAAAATCATTTTATCGCGTTCATTTTCATGCAAAGTCCTGCCAGTAGCTTAATCTTGCATGAAAATGAATGCGAAATTAAAGTAATATGTATTGACAGCATCTCATGCTTATTAGAAAAGTAGGACAAAATTCCGCTTGGGTATAAAGGAGTCGAAAGATGCCGCTAAAATATGTGGGCCTGATCGTTCTGCTGTGTTTGTGTGCTGTATCCTGTGTCACCGATTCCGGACCGCGCTTCAATAGCCTGCGGGCCACAGAGCAACAGCAGATCCAGCAGCAGTTGGTGGACAACTGGTCCCAGTACACCATATATTACATCCCGGAACATGCCGTTTTATTTGACCCCAAGGACGACAATAACACGCTTAAAGTCAGCGGAAGGTGGTACCGGGTGGGTGATGGTGAAGAAAAAAGATGGATAGACATCTTGCGAAAAAACACCCAGGAAAAGGATGATTTTTTCAGTGTCTGGCTGGGTTCAAGATCGGGTTTTCTCGAAGTTATCGGACCCGATGAACAGCTTTTCGGCTATCTGATCCATGATAAAAATGACCTGGTCGCCTTAAGAATCCTCGACCCCAGTACGATGCGTATTTATTACTCGCCGCAGAGAAGTGAAGGACCTTAATAGAAGCCATCTCAAAAACGCCTTTTGGCTCAATATCTTTCTTAGTGCCTAATTTTAAATCCTCGATCCGCCTCAGGCGGACCTCCGGTTTAAAATTAGACCCCGACACGCGTGTCCCGGCGAAGCCTTTGGGCGAAGACGGAATCTTGAACAATAATCCTGTTTTTGAAATGACTTCTAATAACTTAACTTAGTATATTGTGTATCGGATATACTCCTATTTTAGCCGCTTTTTGATCAAGCGCCCCAATTCGGCCACTGCCGCGGCAATCACCGTTTCACTGGATTGAGAATATGAGAGCCGAAACGTATGAGCGCCACTGCCGTCGATGAAAAACGGCTCCCCGGCCACAAAGGCCACGTTGTGTTCAATTGCTTCGGTCAGAAGTGTGGAAGCATCGAGGCTTTGGGGCAATTGAACAAATATAAAAAAGCCGCCATCCGGCCGATTCCAATTAACTTCTTCGGGGAAATGGGCCGCCAGCTGTTCGAGCATAAAATCCCGTTTGCGTTTATAGTACTGGTTGTTAAGCTGAACGCGTTTTTCCCACAACCCGCCTCGAATAAATTCCAGCAATATATACTGCGCCAGGCTGTTGGTGGCCACATCGACAAACTGTTTGGCAACCACCATTTTACGAATCATTTCCGGCGCACCAATAGTCCAAGCCACCCGTAGCCCCGGGGCAAACGTCTTGGACATTGAGCGCATGTGCACGACGCGACCGTGGGTATCCAGAGATATAATCGGCGGCAGATGTTGGCCTTCAAATTGCAAATCACCATAGGGGTCATCTTCAAAAATGACCAGATCATAGCGCTTAGCCAGCTCCACAAGGTGTCGGCGGCGTTCGAGGGATAGGGTGGTTCCGGTGGGGTTCTGAAAATTGGGTATGACATAAACACCTTTGGCGCGCTGACCCTTTTTCTTTAATTGTTTCAGTTGCGTTTCCAGTTGCTGGGTATTCATCCCCTCTTCATCGACTGCCACGCCCAACAATTCGCCGCAAGCAGCCATTATTGCACCAGTTCCACCAAAATAGGTCGGCAGGCCAACGGCAACAACGTCATCGGGATTGATGATCACCCGGCAGGCCAGATCCATTCCCTGGGCTGAACCGGCCGTAATGACAATGTGATCCAGGCTGCAGTCAATACCGTAGCGGTCAGTGGCCAGACTGGCCAGTTCCTGTCGCAGCTCAGTCACCCCCTCGGTGGTACCATATTGCAAAACCTTACCCGCCTTATTTTTGAGCAGCTCGTTGGTAATACCAACAATCTCTTCTCCCGGAAAAACAGCCGGATCCGGCCAACCACCAGCCAAGGATTTCATTCCGGGTGAATCAACCAGTTTATTAATTTCGCGGATGGCAGACGGTACAGCACAACAAGCGCTTTTAGAATATAGATGGGCCAGGTTTGATGGTGACATGATGAACCTCAATGTTGATGGTTAACATGTTTGGGTGAGTGGGAAGGCGTGCAACTGCCAGCACCACATACTCAAATAATATCGAAATAACCTTATATTAATCAAATATTATTTGATATTCAGATCAATTGAACATCAACAATACAGGCGGATGCTGGTGTATCTTGGGGGGATCAATGGTGTTGCGATAATGCGGGCGAATTAGGTTCTTAAACAGCGCAAGTTCGCCAGATCTTCCGCATAGCCGTAAAGGTGTAATCCTTTGCTTTCGACAACCATCTGACCATCTTCAACGCCAATTTCAGCAGCCATGTACTCTTTGAGGTTTTGAATGGCGGCAAGATTGGCCGGAAAACCATTCCATAAGTCCCAGGAGCGAAAATAAACAAAGAAATTTAGACTGTCATTTTGAACACGGGTATCAATTGACCGCAGGCAGGGCGGATCTATTAGGGTCAGATCCGAAGGATGAGCGATTTGAAGGACCAGTTGATTATTGCGCTCGCCAAACTTTCGATAAGTATCGATGACCCACTCGATTTGGTTTAAATACAGTTGTCCGTCTTCCTCAAATACAATTTTTCCGTCAACATCGCGTTTGTCAATGATCTCTTTATTGGATTCTTGCCACCAGCTCAGTTTGTCACCGGACAATGGAACCCGCGTCAAGCGCTCTCCATAGGTATAGGACTCACCGGGTTCCTTGCGTGCTGACATTAAATACTCGATATAGGCCCGGTCATAACCGGGACCGCCGTAAATGTAATCGTGCTCCACTGGATTGGGTATACCGCATGTCGGCGGAATATCCGGAATCAACGGTTGGGTTCCGGGATGTTTCACATGACCCATGAAATAATCATACTCCAGCCGGGTTTGGCCTTCATATGATCCACGATCGATAACAAAACGTTTGCCTTGATCCAGAATATCATGCACCGCTTGAAACCACAGATCCGGCAAGTCCCTGGCATAAATGTTGTGGATGTCCATCTTTTTTCTCTTATCTTAATTAGGTGTCGGGTGTCAGTGAAATTCAGATGTCAAAGATTAGTCGTTTTGAATGTCAAATAGTGGTGTTTGTTTTTCGACTTACCTAATTATCAAGTCTTTCAATCCTGACACCTGAACACTGACACCCAATGACTTATATAAGGAGCCAAGTTTTTGGGGAGAACCGATTACGATTTTTTCAGTAATTAAGACTAAATGTCGAGCGTGCTGACTTCCAAAGCATTACTCTGAATGAACTCTCGGCGGGGTTCAACGGCTTCACCCATTAGGACGGTAAATATTTCATCGGTATCGACAACATCTTCGACTTTCACTTGAAACATGTTGCGCTTTTCCGGATTCATAGTGGTTTCCCACAGCTGGTCCGGATTCATTTCCCCCAGACCTTTGTAGCGCTGAATGCTTATACCTTTTTTGCCGTCGTTTAAGAAAATATTCAGCAATTCAACCTTGTCTTTGGCCGCCTGGGGCTCAGAATCTTTTTCTTTATCCTTTAGTGCAATGGTAAAAGGTGGAAAATCATATTTAGTAATATTTTTGGCCAGATTCAGGCAGCGTTGATAATCTGTGGAATAGATGAGACCGCGACCTATTTTTACCGTACCGAATGCCTTGCCGCCAAGATCGAATAACATTTCGCCATCTTCTTTGGGAGACTGACCGTTAACGGTTAATTCAAAGACTTTGCGTTCTTCACTGAAATTTAAGTCATCGACCAAATAGCCATTTTTAATCAATTTGTCGCGCAATTGCGTCATGCGCTTTTCATCTTGTAAAAAGGTTTTATTGGTGACTTTTTCGTTAATCAAGAGCTCAATCAGGTGGGCTGGAAGACCACGGTTTTCCAGGTGTGCTAAAACTGAATAACACTCTGATATGCTGGTAATGAACATAAACAGATTGTGTCCGCTTAATTCCTGCCGACCTTTTTTAAATTTCACTAGACGGTTATTGCAAATCTTTTTGAGAACAAAATCATTTAATTCGGACTCACTGTTAAGGTAATTTTCGCTCTTCTTACCTTTGCCGACTTTAAACAATGGTGGTTGGGCAATGTAAAGATACCCTTTATCGACCATCTCAGGCATCTGACGATAAAAAAAGGTCAGCAACAGTGTTCGGATGTGGGAGCCGTCGACATCCGCATCGGTCATAATAATGACTTTGTGATACTTTATTTTATCAATATTGTATTCTTCTTTGCCAACGCCAGTTCCTAAAGCGGTGATGATATTTTTGATTTCCTCACTGCGTAGAATTTTATCAAAGCGCGCTTTTTCGACATTTAAAATTTTACCTTTCAGCGGCAGCACCGCCTGAAATTTGCGATCCCGCGCCTGTTTGGCGGATCCACCGGCTGAATCCCCCTCGACAATAAACAGCTCCCGCTCCGCTGGATCGGATGATTGACACTCGGCCAGTTTACCGGGCAAGGTGGCATCCACCAGGGCACCCTTGCTGCGCGCCAGATCTCGCGCCCGCTTGGCCGCATCGCGAGCACGGGCGGCGTCTACGCCTTTGGCAATAATCTTTTTGGCAACCGAGGGGTTTTCTTCAAAAAATGTGCTTAATTTCTCATTGACCAGAGATTCGACAATCCCTTTGACTTCGCTGTTGCCCAACTTTGTCTTGGTCTGACCTTCAAACTGTGGATTGGTGATGCGAACACTGATAATAGCCGTCAACCCTTCGCGTACATCATCACCGGTGATTTTTGCCTGTAAATTTTTGGGTAGATTCCCGTTAGCGGCATATTGGTTAATGGTGCGGGTTAATCCGGCTTTAAATCCGATCAGATGGAAGCCGCCTTCGGTGGTGTGGATGTTGTTGGCAAAAGAAAATATTTTTTCTGTGTAGGTGTCGTTATATTGGATGGCAACTTCAATTTGGATATCGTTTTTGGTGCCTTCCATAAAAATGGGTTTTTTGTGGACGGCGCTGTGGCGGCGATTTATATATTTTACAAAATCGATGATACCGCCTTTATGATAAAATTCTTCTTTGGTGTCGCTACGCTCATCTTCGATCTTAATTTTGAGACCCTTATTTAAAAAGGCCAGCTCTTTTAGTCGGCGCACAAGGACGTCATAGCTGAATTCAGTGATTTCGAAAATTTCCGGATCCGGAATAAAATGAACCTTGGTGCCTTGCTTGCGGGATTTTCCTTTTTGGGATAATTCGCAGGTTTTTTTGCCTCTTTCATAAGACTGATAATAGCGCTTGCCTTCGGTGTAAATTTCAACTTCCAAAAAACTGGACAGGGCATTGACCACCGACACGCCGACACCATGCAGACCACCGGAAACCTTGTACGAATGGTTGTCAAATTTTCCGCCGGCATGCAGTTTGGTCATCACGACTTCAACAGCCGGAATTTTTTCCTTTTTGTGAATACCCACCGGTATTCCCCGACCATTGTCGACCACACTGATACTGTTGTCATCGTGAATAGTAACATTAATCTGGTTGCAATATCCGGCCATGGCTTCATCGATGCTGTTGTCAACAACCTCGTAAACCAGATGGTGTAAGCCGGCAACATCGACGTTTCCAATATACATAGCCGGTCTTTTGCGGACTGCCTCCAGGCCTTCCAATACTTTAATATCGTCTTCGGTGTAATTGTTGGTTCTTAAATTTTCTTTCATATTCGCATCGGCATAATAACGCTTAAATAGGTTTTATCTTTCTCACTTTCAATTAAACAGGGTTTTTCCTCATCAATAATATTTAATATAACGTTGTCTTCATCAATTACATTAAGGGTTTCAATAAAAAATTTGGGGTTAAACATAACCGTGATGGAATCCCCGCCGTATTCAACGTCCATATCTTCTTTTGATTCCCCGATATCAGGATTGGTGGATGTTATCACCAGTTGATTTTTTTCAAAATTAAAAATAACCCCTTTATAATCTTCTGAACTCAAAATTGACATACGTTTGAGCATCATTAAGAAAGGCTGACGTTCCATAACAATTGAATGACCGCCTTTTTTAACGATTATATCACCATATTCAGGAAAATCACCCTCCAGTAGCAAAATAATCAAGGTTTCTGAATCTTTTTTAACAATAAAATTGTTTTCTTTAAAACCAATTTTTACCGATCCCTCGTCATCGAGAAATTTGCCGACTTCAATAAGTCCCTTCTTGGGAATCATCACACTTTCACCGGGCGGCAGAGCTG